>Ga0209055_1000581_pt1 | contig 25673 bp, 20 predicted proteins | sample GraSoiAngelo_110_FD_185875 | JGI IMG/M metagenome (GOLD analysis project Ga0209055, IMG submission 185875) | Grasslands soil microbial communities from the Angelo Coastal Reserve, California, USA - 14_0903_12_30cm (SPAdes) (version 2) | ecosystem: Environmental > Terrestrial > Soil > Grasslands ... | reverse complement strand
TCGTTCACTATAACGGAAGCGCGTGGTCGCTGATACCCAACTCGCCCACGACCGCCACGCTCCACGGGGTCTGGGGCACGGCGGCGAATGACGTGTGGGCCGTCGGAGATAGCGGCCTCATCCTGCATTTCGACGGCTCCGGGTGGTCCAAGAGCGTCAGTCCCACCACCCGAGCCTTACGTTCCGCATGGGGTCGCCCGTCTGGCGACGTTTGGGCGGTCGGCGATTCGGGAACGGTGCTCCGTCTTACGCGATGACCCCTGGTCACGCAGCGAAGCGCGCAGCCGTCGCTGGCCTGCGACATCGGGGCCTCTGGATGAGTCTCGCGCTAGCCGCGTGCGGTACTTCCCCTGACGGACCAGCCACATCAAGGCTCGGGTATGTTGTCGGCACGGTTAGGAAGTCCGGCGGGGGGCCGGCGTTGGCATCGGTGAGAATCGTTCCGGTCCGCGCGTCGTGTGTCACGGACTCCACGGCGGTCGAAGCAGTGTCCGGCACCACGGACAGCCTCGGTCGCTATCGTGCACTCCTGATGGCCACCCGCACGATTGGGGAGTTCTGTGTGCGTGTGGTGGCCGCCGACTATCTCGTGCCAAGTGACAGCGTCGTATCGGGAACTGTGCGCGTGCCCATGGCAAGTCGCCCGGACAGCGCGCGGGCTGACTTGGTGCTCCCCTGACGGTGCAGCGTTCCTCTTTGAGAACGCCGACGCGACGTACGTCAGCGGCACCGGGTGGGGGGCCACCATGGGCTTGGGCTACGACGCTCGAGTCAGTCACCTCCTTTCGATCAGGCGGCGCGTGGCTGTACCCTTCGGCGCGCCGTTCCAATCCTTGGAGATACCCATGAAAACCGGTCTTCTCGTCTCCGTCTGCTTTCGGCTTCGGCGCGACAGGTCTATCACGATTTCGGTATTCTAGGCTGTTCTCGGTCCTGGAGACGCGGGCAAGCGAAACCTGTGGCATCACATCCGGAGGCCTCGCTTACTGCTGGGGGGCGAACCTCTACGGCCAGATTGGGAATGGGACCTACGACACGGCGACCACCCCGTTCCTCGTTGTCGGACAGCGGTGACGCCGCCTAACAAGGGCTTGAAGCTGACGGCGCACCCCATAGTCATGCGGTCATCGGATCACCCACTTGGCGCCAGGTTCATCCGCTTCAATAGAGCCGTGAATCTCGGGTGCGCGTGAAGCGTCGTGAACAAGAACGAACCCCTCAGGCTGTAGACAGGGCCCGATCGGTCCTCGTAGGCTCGCTCGAGCCAGTCCAGCGCGCTGTCCTGCTCGCCGAGACCCGTATGCACAAACGCGATGTGGTAGGGTGAAACGAATCTCTGGCGCGACAGCTCCTCGAGCTGGTGCAGCACGCTCCGGGCGCTCTCGACGTTCCCCACCATTCCGTACGCCTGCCCCAACTGTGCCAACCACAGCGTCTCGCCTGGGGAGAGGGATACCGCAATCTCCAATTCCGCCACGCCCTGCTCCATGATGCCCTTCTTCAGATAGGCCCACCCGAGCGTCGCGTGCGCGCGAGCGTAGTGCGGATCGAGCTCGACGGCGTGTGTGGCCGCCTGAAGAGCCTCGTCGTAGCGTCCTGCCCGCAACAGCGCCCGCGCGACGTCCGCCCGGTGGGCCAGCGGGTCCAGCTCTTGTGCTCGTCGCTCCATGGCAAGCGCTTCGTCATTCCGGTCCAGTGCCAAACACATGCGCCCATAGAGGTCGTAGGTATCGGCGCTGTTGGGAGTCAATTCCAGGGCGCGTTTGAACTCTTGCTCGGCGGCGACCCAGTTGAAGTCGTAGACTGCCGTGATGTAGGCGAGCATGCAGTGCGCCTCGCCGAGCCCCGGGTCGAGCGCCAGCGCCTTCGCGCTGGCGTCTCTGGCTCGGGCGTAGTCCTCGTCCGGCCGCAGCGCGCCGGTTTCGGCGAGCTCCGTATAAGCCATGGCGAGGGCGGTGTACGCCAAGGCGTAGGTGGGGTCCTGGGCGATTGCCTGCTCGAAGTATTCGATCCCCTTGCGACTCCCTTCCGCGGTGTAGCGCAGGTAACAGTGTCGGCCTTGCAGATACAGCTGGTAGGCTTGCAGATCACTGGTGGGCTCATGGTGGAGCCGGGACTTCTCATCGGGAGACAGTTCCGCCTTGAGCGCGGCCGCGATCTGCAACGCCACGTCCGTTTGGATCGCGAAGACATCCGTGAGCCGACGGTCGTACGTCTCGACCCAGAGGTGTCGGTCCGATTCTGCGTCGATGAGCTGTGCCACGATCCGCACCCGATCGCCGGCGCGCCGCACACTACCCTCGAGCAGCGTCGCGACCTCGAGTCTCGCCCCGATCTCCCTTAAGCTCTGCTCCCGTTGCTTGAAGGCCATCACTGAGGTTCGGGAGATTACCTTGAGGGCACGGATCTTCGACAGATGGGCGATGACGTCTTCCGTGATGCCATCCGCGAAGTACTCGTTCTCCGGGTCCGCGCTCAGGTTGAGGAACGGCAGAACCGCGACGGACGGCGGCCGTGGGCCGGCAGGGGCGGCGAGCGCCTCGGCGAAAGCGAGGGTCGATGCCCACCGGTCGGCCGGGACCTTGGCGAGTGCCTTCGTCAGTGCCTGCTCGACGCCCACCGGCACCGCGGCCCGCAGCCGTCGCACTGCCGGCACGGGATCGACCAACCGCTTGGCGATCAACACCTGAGCGGTTGCTCCCGTATACGGCGGTTCGCCGGCGAGCATTTCGTACAACACGCAGCCGAGGCTGTATACGTCGGAGCGAGCGTCCAAGGCTCGCTCACTCACCGCTTGCTCCGGACTCATGTACGCCGGCGTCCCCACGGCGAGCCCCGTCAGCGTGAGTCGCTCACTCGCTGCGGCGCTCACGGCTAGTGCGATCCCGAAGTCCGCGACCATGGCCTCGCCTTCGTGCAGCAGGATGTTCTCCGGCTTCACGTCCCGATGGATCACGTCGTGAGCGTGCGCGTAGCCCAGGGCGGAAGCCACCTGCCGCGTGACGCCGAGAGCCTCCTCAATCGACAGCTGTTTCTCACGTTCGAGCTTCTGGCGCAGTGATTCGCCCTTGATGTAGGGCATGACGTAGAAGAGGAACCCTTCCGCCTCACCCGAGTCATACAGCGCCAGGATGTGCGGGTGATTCAGCTGCGCGGCGACCTCGACCTCTCGCAGAAACCGGTCGGGCCCGAGCAGCGACGCCAGCTCGGGCCGGAGCACCTTGATCGCGACCATGCGCCGGTGCTTCACGTCGTGGGCGAGGTACACCGTAGCCATGCCGCCCGCACCGAGCTCGCGCTCGATCGTGTAACGACCGGCGAGGCCGATGCGCAGGCGGTCTTCCCCCATCAACGAGCCTTGAAGACCACCGTCTGGATCGAGTGTGGCGGCGAGCTGATCTCCACCGACGCGGCGCCCACCACCAGGGAGTATTGCCCGCCACGCGGTGTCGGGTTCATGACCACGACCGCCACGCTACCGTCTTCGTTGACGAAGGCCGTGGTGAGCAGCATGCTGCGGCTGGGTGACGCGAGGATCCGTCTCGCACCGGGACGGATGAACTTCGAGAAATGGCCGATGTAGTAGTACGAATTGGTGTAGATGAGCTTGCCGGTGCGAGTGTCGGCATGGATCGGTGCAAAGCAGAAATTCCCCACATGGTTCGGGCCGCCCCGTTCATCGAGCAGAATGTTCCAGTCGGTCCATCCCTCGGTGCCGGAATTGAAATCGTTGATCATCGACTGGCCGTACGCCTCTCCGAGGCTCCAGCGTCCATACCCCGTCGAATCGAAGCTCGCGGGTGTGCCCTCGGTAAAGAGGATGTGTTTATCAGGGTAGAGCCGGTTCACCAACGCCACATTGCCGTACATTTGCTGGCCACCCGACCAATCCTCGTACCAGTGAAATCCGATCCCCCAGACATACTTCGCGGCCTCCGGATCGTCGAAGATCGTCTGCGCCCGCTGGATGATCAGGTCACGGTTATGATCCCACACGATGATGTTGACGTCGCGGAGCCCCTGCTGCACCATGACCGGGCCAAGCTGGTTCTTGAGAAAATCCCGCTCGTCTCCGGCCTGATAGACACAGGACTCCCATTTCTGGGTGGCCATCGGCTCGTTCTGGATGGTGATCCCCCAGACCGGCACGCCTGCCTTCCGATAGCTCTGAACGAACTTCGCAAAGTAGAGTGCCCAGGCATGAGCGTACTCGGGGCGTAGGTGACCGCCATGCAGCATGTCATGGTTGTCCTTCATGAAGGCCGGTGGGCTCCAGGGACTGGCGAACAGCTTGAGGCGGTTCCCGCTGGCGGCCAGCGCTCTCCGGATGAGCGGGATCCTGTACCGCAGGTCGTGCGCGATGGAGAAGGAGTTCAGGTCCTGGTCACCCTCATCCACATACGTGTAGCTCTCGCTCGAGAAGTCACAGCTGTGGATGTTGGTCCTGCCCAGCGTGTACCCGATCCCTCGCTCGGTGCTGTAATACGCCGTGATCAATTCGTCCTGTCGGGCCGCGGGCAGTTTCGCGAAGGTCTCGGCCGCGGCATCGGTCAGCGCCCCGCCGATCCCAATGAAAGGCTGGAACGTTTTCCGCGGATCGACGAAGACGTACACTTTCCCTTCCGATGTCGGCTCGGGCGGCGTGAACGTCAGGGTATCGGTCGGCGTCAGCCGCAAGCTGGTGCTCTCGGCCGTGGTATAGACGATCGCGCGAGTCTGGGATGGAGCACTCCTCGCGAACAGCAGCAGCAACAACAGATAGCGCGCCATTTACGCCTCGATTTTCGAGAACCGCCACGCCCCGGCGGCTACGAACACGACCCCGACCGAGAGCAGCACCGCTACGTCGAACGCGACCCCGAAGTGCGCGCTCCCCCTCCCGATCAGCAGGCCGCGCATTCCGTCGACGCCATAAGTGAGCGGATCCACCCGCGTGAGCGCGGCGAGGACCCGCGGCAGCCCTACCAGCGGATAGAGCGCACCGGACAGAAAGAAGATCGGCATCACGAGGAAGTTCATCACCATCTGGAAGCCCTGCATCTCTTTGATGGTCGATCCGATCGCGGTCGCGAGCGCCGCGAACACCACGGCGATCAATGCGATCAGGAGGAACGCGAGCGGTACGGCGAGGACGCTCACCGGGCGGAATCCCGCGACGAGGGTCGCGACGAAAATCAGCGTGCCCTGCAACACCGCGACCGTGGCACCGCCCAGCGTGCGTCCCATCATGATCGCCAGGCGCGGCACCGGTGCGACCAGGGTCTCCTTCAAGAACCCGAACTGGCGGTCCCACAGCATGGCGATTCCTGAGAACATGGCGGTGAACAGCACGGTCATGCCGATCACGCCGGGCGCCATGAACTGGAGGTAGCTGCCTTCGCCGGCGCGCTGAAACACCGGACCGAGGCCGAACCCGAGCACGCCCAGGTACATCAGCGGGCCGCCGAGCGATGCCACGATCTGGACGCGCGAGCGCAGGTATTTCTTCAATTCGCGCAACCAGAGGGCGTAGATCACGGCCACGCGCTCATCTCCTCCATACGCGGGCGACCTGCCGCATTTGGTCCGCGGCCGTGGCGCTCTCGTCCCGGATCGTCGTGCCGGTGAGCGCGAGGAAGGCCGCTTCGAGCGAATCGGCGCCGGTCTGGTTTTTCAGCTCCGCGGACGAGCCCGTGGCGACGAGGCGCCCGTGGTCGATCACGGCGATGCGGTCGGCCACGCGATCCGCTTCGTCCATGTAGTGGGTGGTGAGGAACACGGTCACGCCCTCGGCGGCTCTGAGGCTCTGCACGTGGGTCCACATCTGATTGCGGCTCTGCGGATCGAGGCCGAGCGTCGGCTCGTCGAGAAACAACACCTTCGGCGTGTGCAGCAGCCCGCGCGCGATCTCGAGCCGGCGTTTCATGCCACCGGAGAACGTCTTCACCAGGTCATCGCGCCGCTCCCACAGCTCGAACATCCGCAACAGGACTTCACACCGCTCCCGCCGGGCGTGCCGCGGCACGTGGTACAGCACCCCGTGGATGTCCATGTTCTCCCACGCCGTGAGCTCGCTGTCGAGACTCGGATCCTGGAACACGACACCGAACCGCTTGCGGACTTCCGTCCGATGCGTGGTGACGTCGAGTCCGTCGAGCTCGAGCGCGCCCGCCGTCGGATGCAACAGGGTGGTGAGCATCTTGATGGTGGTGGTTTTGCCGGCGCCGTTCGGCCCGAGGAACGCGAAAATCTCCCCGGGGCGGACGTCGAAGGAGACGTCGTTGACCGCCATGACGCTGCCGAACGACTTGACGACGTGCTGGACGCGAATGATCGGGCGATCGCTCACCTACGCCCTCGGCGCCGCCGGTTTGGCCGCGTAGATGAACTCATAGTACTCGCGCATCGTCAGGCCGGCGGCCGCCGCGTCGTCGACGATGACGGTCGCATCACGGTGCAGCTGCATTGCGCTCGCCGTCACCATGCTGGTGACCGGTCCCTCGACGGCCTGGGCGATCGCCTTGGCCTTGGTCTTCCCGCTCGCCACCAGGACCAGGCGCCGCGCATCGAGGATGGTCCCGACGCCCATCGTGATCGCGTAGACCGGTACACTCTCCCGGCGCTCGAAGAACCGGGCGTTGTCGTCGATCGTCTGTTTCGACAGCGTCTTGAGCCGCGTCCGCGAGCTCAGGGAGCTCCCCGGCTCGTTGAACGCGATGTGTCCGTCGGTGCCGATCCCCAGGATCTGCAGGTCGATGCCGCCGCATTCCGCGATGCGCCCCTCGTACCATTGGCAGAAGGCGGGGTAGTTGCTGGTCGTGCCCGAGGGAATGTTGATGTTGTGCCGCGGGATGTTCACGTGCTGGAAGAAGTGCTCGTGCATGAAGTAGTGGTAGCTCTGCGGATGATTGGCGGGCAGGCCGACGTATTCGTCGAGGTTGAACGTCGTCACGCGAGAGAAGTCCACCTGCCCGACCTTGTGCAGCCGCACCAGCTCCTGATACAGGCCGAGCGGCGTGGACCCGGTGGCCATGCCGAGCACGGCATTCGGCTTGGTGTTGAGCACGTCGACGACGAGCTGCGCCGCCACTTTGCTCATCTGGTCGTAGTCTCGCTTGATGACGACTTCCATGGACCCTCCCCGAGCCTCACTCCGTGTCTTCCCATCGCTTGGCCCGCTCGAGCGCTTTCCGCCAACCGGTCTCGAGCCGGTTGCGCTGAGCCGGTTTCATCGCAGGCGTGAAACGCCGGTCGACCTGCCACTGCGCCGCGATCTGTTTTTGGTCCTTCCAGTAGCCGACGGCCAATCCCGCGAGATAGGCGGCGCCCAGCGCCGTGGTTTCGGTGACCTTGGGCCGCACCACGGGAACGCCGAGCAGGTGCGACTGGAATTGCATCAGCAGGTTGTTGGCGGACGCGCCGCCGTCCACGCGCAGCTCCTTCAGCGTGATCTTCGCATCGGCCTCCATCGCCCGCAGCACGTCCGCCACCTGAAACGCGATCCCCTCGAGCGCCGCCCGCGCGACATGCGCCGCCGTCGTGCCGCGTGTAACGCCCGCGAGCACGCCGCGCGCGTATTGATCCCAGTGCGGCGCGCCCAGCCCGGCGAAGGCGGGGACCAGGTACACGCCACCCGTATCATCCACCTGCGCGGCCAGGGCTTCGACTTCGGACGACGACTTGATGATGCCCAGTCCGTCGCGCAGCCATTGCACCACCGCACCGGCGATGAAGATGCTGCCCTCCAGCGCGTACTCGGTCCGGTTGCCGATGCGCCATGCCACGGTCGTCAGGAGATTGTTCTTGGAGGCGATCGGCTTCGTGCCGGCGTTCATGAGCATGAAACAACCGGTCCCGTAGGTGTTCTTCACCATACCGGGCTGGGTGCAGGCCTGGCCGAACAGCGCCGCCTGCTGATCGCCCGCAATGCCGGCAATGGGAACCGCGCGGCCCCCCGCGAACAGCGTCGTTTCGCCGTACACTTCGCTCGACGACGAAACGGCAGGCAGCACCGAGCGCGGCACGCCGAACAAATCGAGCAGCTCGTCGTCCCAATCGCCGGTTCGCAGATTGAACAGCATCGTGCGCGACGCGTTGCTCGGATCGGTCACGTGCACCCGTCCGCCCGTCAGATTCCACACGAGCCACGAATCAACCGTGCCGAAGGCCAGCTTGCCCGCCTTCGCTTTCGCGCGCGCGCCCGGGACGTTGCGGAGCAGCCACTCTAGCTTGGTGCCGGAGAAATACGCGTCCACCACGAGGCCGGTCTTGCGCTTGATCAACGGCGCGAGCCCGCGGGCTTTGAGCCGGTCGCACGCTGCCGCCGTGCGGCGATCCTGCCACACGATGGCGTGATGCAGCGGCTCGCCCGTCTCGCGGTCCCACACGACGGTGGTCTCGCGCTGATTCGTTATCCCGACGGCCGCGATGTCGGCCGCGGTCAGTCCGGCCTTGCCGAGCGCTTCCGTCGCCGTGTACAACTGTGTGGCCCAAATCTCGGTCGCATCGTGTTCCACCCAGCCGGGCTGGGGAAAAATCTGGCGGAACTCCTTCTGGGCCGAAGCAACCACGCTGCCGCTGTGGTCGAACACGATGGTGCGCGAGCTCGTTGTCCCTTGGTCCAGGGCCAAGATGTGTTTCATGCCGGCCACACCGCCTTGTAAAGGAAGGCCGCGATCAGGCCGCCGAGGATCGGCCCGGCCACCGGGACCCACGCGTACCCCCAGTCCGAATTCCCCTTACCCGCGATTGGCAGGAGCGCGTGCGCGAGTCTAGGACCCAAGTCACGGGCAGGATTGATCGCGTAGCCGGTCGGCCCGCCCAACGAGAGGCCGATGGCCCACACGAGGATACCAACCAGAAATGGGCCGAAACCCACGTCCCAGCCGTGCACCGGGTTCAAGTTCTTGGGTGTCAGGATGGCCAGCACACCCAGCACCAGCACGAAGGTGCCGATGACCTCGGTCACGAGATTCGCGGTCGAGTGGCGGATGGCGGGCGCGGTGCAGAAGACGGCCAGCTTCGCTGCCGGGCCCTCAGTCACGGGCCAGTGCGGCAGATAGGCGAGCCAAACGATCGCGGCGCCGAGAAACGCGCCGAGCAGTTGGGCCGCGATATAGACGGGCACGGAGGCCCACGCAAACTTGCCGATGGAAGCAAGGCCGATGGTCACCGCGGGATTGAGATGCGCACCGCTGAAGCTGCCCACGGCATACACCGCGACGGTCACGCCGAACGCCCAGCCCGCGGTGATCACAATCCAACCGGCGTTCTGGCCTTTGGTCTTATTGAGCACCACGTTGGCGACCACACCATCGCCCAGGATGACGAGCAGCATGGTGCCGAGCAGTTCTGCGAGGAATGGCGGCATAGGTTTGAATGAGGAAGCGGCGAAGCTATCAGCGCGGCAGCGGCTTGTCTACACCGAGGTTGAGAGCCTGATCAAGTGCTCGCGCCTGAATCCCAACCCGAGGAGCCTCGCCGGTATTCGCTGCAGCACTGGAATCGCCCCCAGCGCGCGCACGATCAGCGGCGGCTTCATGCGTCCCTGTCGGCCCAGCACCCGTTTGATGACATTGTTCTGGATCATGAGCTGCGCGCGCTGCGTGATGCGGGTGGGTAGCTCGCGCCGCGCCTGCACTCGTCGCAGGGCAGCGATCGGGATGGTCGCGCCTCGCCGGAACTCGGGAATCAGAATGTTCGCCGCGGCTACGGCATCCTGGATGGCGAGATTGATCCCGACGCCGCCGATCGGCGACATCGCGTGCGCGGCGTCGCCAATGCAGAGCAAGCCGGGCCGGTACCATTCGCGCAACCGATCGACCTGCACTGTGAGCAACTTGATGTCGTCCCAATCCCGCAGCTCGGTAACCCGATCTCTCAAGAACGGGTTCATCTCTACGATATCGGTCCGGAGCGCGTCGATACCGCGACGCCGGATCTCCTCGAATCCGCCTTTCTGGATCACGAGCCCACACTGCCAGTAATCGTTCCGATCCAGCATCACGAAGATCCGTCCGAAATCGATGCGGCCGAACAGCTGCTCCGGATCGCCGGGCTGCTTGGATAGTCGCATCCAGAGCACGTCCATGGGCGAGCCGAAGTCGATTGCCCGAAGACCGGCCGCCGCCCGCAGGTGGGAATCGCGCCCATCGGCGGCAACAACCAGATCCGCGCGCAGCGTCCGTTCCCCCATCGGTGTCTTCACCCGCACACCCGCGACGCCATCACCATCGACCAGCAGTCCTGACACCTCCGCCTCCATCTCCAAACGGAACGACGGGTACGCCCGCCCCCGCTCGGCCAGGAAGTTCAGGAAATCCCACTGCGGCATGAGCACCAGGAACTTGCAATGGACGGGAAGGTGACTGAAGTCGGCCAGCCTGAGGGTGGTCTCTCCGATTTGACCGGTGAGGGTGCGCACCTTCGAGTGCGGGAGCCGCAGGAACTCGTCGAGGACACCGAGCTCGTAGAGAATCTCCAGGGTCGAGGGGTGCACCGTGTCACCGCGAAAGTCGCGGAAGAAGTCGGCGTGCTTTTCGAGCACGGCGACGCCGACGCCCGCGCGCGCGAGGAGCAACCCCAGCATCATGCCGGCCGGACCGCCGCCGGCGATGACCGCGTTGGTGAGCTCTCGGCCTACGCCCCGACCCCGGGGCTCGTCGCTGGCGGAGATACGGACCATCCGAGGTTCAGAGCCTGAACAAATAGCTCAGCTTGAGGAAGAAGGCGTCGTCGGTCCGGGTGAGCCGCCGGAACTGGAAGGCGTCCGCGTCCACCATGTTGCTGCCGTACCCGGCAAACACCACCGTCCCCGGTACGGGCTGGTAGCTGAGCAGCACATCGGCGTGAAAGCGATTGCTGCGCGACGCGGCGGAGCGCGTCACCCCGCCGGGTCCCGCAACGAGAATCGGGGCGCCGGTCCGTGAGTCGTCCCGTAGCGAGTCGGTCTTGTCCTGGATGTACTGGCCGACCACCCGGACGAACAGCGGGCGCGACAGCTGGTATTCGAGCTTGGCGCGGAGCACGCGACCGACATTCACCAGCGTGCCGTCGCTGCGGCGATTCACCTGCTGCCAGAAATAGCTGACCGTATTGCGGAGCCGCTCCGTGGGGCGGTACGACAGGTCCATGCTCAGCAGCAGCAAATCGGCCGAGGCCCACTCGAAGAAGTTCTCATCGTGACCCTGCAGGAAGTATCCGCCGCCACTGAAGTGCTTCCACTGCGGCGTCCCGATCTGGACGATGTATTCGCCGTTCACGATCGTCGGCTGTCCCGTGAACGGCACGGTGTCGAGGCCGCCGCCGGCGCGCGGCACTTCGAGACGATAGCCGGCATAGAGGGCGGAATCGTAGCCAAACGATTCCACGAAATATCCCGCGCCGACGTTCCACCCACCGCGCAACGCCGCGTTGCCGTTGAAGTGCAGCTTCTTGTCCTGCAGGTGGCGCCCGTGGACGAAGTTCTGGTACTGCCAGATGCCGTCCACCACCATGTCGCCCGTGAACCGCTGCAGCAACGCCCCGGGCCGCCCGTAGGTGGTGTAGCTCGGATCGGCGTATGCATGCACGATCCCCGCTCGGCCGACGAATCCACTCGCGTCGCGAAACTCGTCCGCGATGCCGGCAAACAGGCTGCGCAGCCCCCAGATACGATGCTGCACCGTGAACTGGCTCAGCCACAGCGGCGCCGTCGTGGTCACGCCGCCGACCCGCGTGCGGCTGCCCGCGAGCTGCAGGTTGAGTCCATAAATCTCTTTGAAGACGAGCCTGCTGTCGATCTCCGCGACGCGGTTGTAATCGCCGCCTTCGATGCGATCGGTGTACGCGAGGCCGACGCGCGAGCCTCGGCCCAGGCTCTTTTGCGCCCGCAGGATCGTGAAAATGGGATTCTCCGTGCCCGTCGCCGACGCGAACTTCTGGTCCACCGCCGAGAGCAGGCCGAGGTCGGTGCCGAAGCTCGTCCCGGTGAGTTTCACCGCCGCGATTGGTTGGACGATACGACGTGTATAGACGAGGTTCTGGGGCACCTGAAACAGCTCGCTTCCTTCCAAGAAGAAGGGCCGCTTCTCCGGAAAGAACAGCGCCTGCCGCGGATCGAACGCGAGCTGGCCCGCGTCCGATTCGACCTGCGAAAAGTCCGGCTTGATCGTGCCGTTGAGCGTGAGGTTGTCCGAGACTCCCCAGCGGATGTTGCCGCCCACCTGCGGGTCGCCCAGATCGTACTGATAGCCGCCGCGGCCGGGCGCACCGCTCGCTTTCCCGGTCGCCTCCGGATTCACGTCCATGACGAGACCGCGATGCATCCCGCTCAGGCCGACCAGGTTGCCCGCTTGCCCGATGAACGTGGCGCTCGCGCGGCGCGCCGGGAACCAGGAGTCCTCGACGCCGGAGTGCTTGACCTGGCGCACGACGTTCAGCCGCCAGTCCTGCGGCTGGCGCGGTTGATACCGGATGCTCTTGAACGGAATGCGCACCTCGACTTCGTATCCCCAACGGGTGACACGGCCGCGCGATTGAAACACGAAGTCGGGGTTTAGGTCGGGCTGCTCCCGTCCCACGACCGCACCGCCGATGAAGCCGCTGGCGGTCACGTTGGCGCCCTCGATCAGGGAGCCATCGCCTTGAACGCCGACGGGATTCACGGCGAACATCAGCGCCTGCTTCCCGTCGTGAAACGTGCCGAGCAGGATCTGCACGTTGTCGTCGTCGAAGATCTGGTCGCGATTCGCCAGCGTCATCGTGGGTCGGCCGTGCAGCTCGAAGGCGCGAATGCCGAAATAGATCGCCGTGGCCGAGTACCAGACCAGCACTTGGGTGGAGTCCGCGGCCGGCACGCCGTCGTTGGGAGCATACTGTGAGAAGCCGGTCAGCCGCGCGGCCCGGGCCCAGACGGAGTCGGCGAGTTCGCCGTCTATGACGACATCGGTTTCAAAGCGCGGAATCGGCACGTCGAGCTGATGGTCCCGGCCCGAGTAGGTCCGTGTGGAGTCGGAGCAATGGAGGAGGGCGCACAGCGCGAGGAGCATGTCCGCATAATTATGGTTGCGAAGTGATCGGACGGGCACTCGCGCGAGTTAGGAATGTGTCAGAGCGTCAAGAGTCTGCCGAGACCCCCCGACTCTTCCAGGAGTCGGGGGGACTCTCGGGAGACCCTCGGCGGTCTCGTTACCAAGCCACGGCGTAATTCGAGAGAGCCGCAACCAGCAGCACGAACAGCGTCATCGAGCTCACCCCCTTCCTGTGCGATAGAGCAGGTGTACGTTAGAACGGGGACAACGTGCCGGCCCGATCTCAACAAGGTCTCAACACGTTGTTTCGAAACCGCTTAGCGGTGTGACGGGGGCTGCCCCGGCGCGCGCTTGGGGGGCGCCATGCTCGCTCAGTTTCAGCTCCGGGTTTTCGGGTCCCCCCAGCTCGTTCGCGACGACCGCTCGCCCGTCCGATTCCGCACCAGGAAGCACCTGGCCGTTCTGCTGTACCTGCATTTCGAGGGACGAGCGCGCTCGATCCCCCGCGATCAGCTAGTCGATCTGCTCTGGCCCGAGGTCCCGCCCGAGAACGGCCGTCACTCGCTGTCGCAGGCCCTGCTCGCCATTCGGTCTCTCTTGGGCACAGGCGCGGTGACTGGCCGTGAGCAGGACGTGCAGCTGCTCGCGGAGTTGCCGTCCGAGCTCGCGATCCTGCGTCAGGGTCAAGTAGCTGGTGTGCGTGTGGCAGAACCGCTGCACGGGCTCGACGACTGCGCCGGCGCCGCATTCGCACACTGGGTGGACGGCGCGCGGGTGCGGCTCAAGGCCCAGGCGCGAGACGCCCTCCGAGCCGCGCTCCAGACGGCGCGGGTCAGAGGCGACCTGTCGGAGACGCACCTGCTTGCGGCAGCGCTGTACGACGTTGATTCGTTGTGCATCGACGCGGTTTACGCGCTCGCTGAGCGGGCCCTGCTCGACGGGGATACGGTGGCCGCGGTGCGGCTGCTGCAGGACCAAGTCCGGCGCGCGCAGGCCGAGCTCGGAACCAACCCGAATCCAGAGATCACTCGGCTGCTCCGACGGCTGGAACGCGGGGAGCGACCCGCCTTCCTGGCTCAGACGTCTCCGCTCCCCGAGCGGCTCACTCGGCCACACGCGTTTGTCGCCCGCGAAGGTGAGCTGGGACAGCTCGAGGCGATGTGGAATCGCGTGGTGAAGGGCGCCGGTTACCAGACCTGCTTGATCACCGGCGAGCCGGGGATTGGAAAGAGCTCGCTGATCCGTCGATTCGCCACCTCCCTCGGCGCGCGCGCGTGGCCCGTGTTCATCGTGCCGTGTCAGGAAATCGGCCAGGGCATTCCATATGCCACCGTCTCAGAGCTCATCACTGGGTTGGCGCGCGATCCGGCAGCCAGCGGTACGGAGCCGCTCTGGCTGGCTGAGGCGAGCCGAGTGTGTCCGGGCCTGCGGGCGATGTATCCCGGCGTCCCCCCAGCGCCCGAGGCGCCCACCGACTCGATTCGCTTGCGTGTGGCGGAGGCCGTGCTCCGAATGATGGAGGCCGTGGCGGACAACGGCCCCGTGCTGCTCGCGTTCGACGATCTTCAGTTTCTCGATCCGGCGAGCCGGGACGTGCTGTTTCTGATCACGCGGCGGCTGGAGCGGCTGCCCACGCTCATTGTAGCCGGAGCGCGTGCCGGCGAGGCGGAGTCGGGGCCCGAGCAGACCGGGCCTGGCGGATTGGTGTGGGAGGAAACGATTCACCTGCAGCCGCTCGATCGGTCCCCAGCCCTGAAGCTGATCCGCGACCTCTCGCCTGATCCCGAGGACGTGACCTCACAGATTCGAGAGACGATCGTGCGATTGGCGCAGGGGAATCCGTATCACATCGAAATGCTGCTGGCGGATTGGCGGTCGCACCAGGCGAAGTCGCTGGTGGGGGCGGAGAGCTCGGGCGACACCGTGGCGATCTCCTGGACTCCTCCAGAGGATTTGCGCGCCGCCTTCGCCCGGCAATACGGCGGCCTTTCGACCGACGCGCAGCACGTGCTTCAGATGCTCTCCGTCGCCGGGCGGGCGATGGCCCCGATGGAGCTGGCGAATCTGCTCGGGCTCCGAAGCGGAGTCGTCACGCAGGCGTCGCTCGGGATGTTGGATCGCGGAGTAGGTCGCGTGGAAGAAGGGCGGCTGTCATTCAAGAACGAGCTGCACCGGGCGTACGTGTACTACGCGATGGGGGAGGACCGGCGCCAGTACCATCACGCGCAGCTCGCCCGGCGCCTGGCAAGTTCGGAGGAGCGGAACGAGCTCCAGCCATTGCTCGAGCTGGTGCACCATTTCATCAGCGCGGGAATGCACCCGCAGGCCATGGAGACTGCGCTGCGGGCGGCCGAGGTGGCGATTGCGCGGGGCGCTCCGCGGGAAGCCGAACGGGTCCTGACACGGTTACTCCGGGCGTACGCCGTGGCTCCGGGGTCACGACTCCGCTTGCTCCTGGCCCAAGCGCTGGTCGCGGCGGGTCAGTACCAGCAGGGGCTGGACGCCCTGGCAGCCTGGCACGCCGCTGAAGCATCCCCGACCGATCTGGCTCTGGCGGCCTTGCTTCGTGCCGAGGCGCTGCAGCGCGCTCGGCTGGGCGGCGATGAGGCCATCATCGCGGCGGCGCAGCAGGCCATTGCGCTGGCGGAACGGGCCAACGCCGCAACGTTCCTGGTCCGCGCGAACTACATACGATTGGAAGTCAGTTTGGATGCAGGGGACCTCGCAGCGCGGGCGGAAGCCGAATCACTGGCGGCCAGAATAGTCGCCTCAGGGGCAACTCCCGAGTCCGTCGCCCTGGCCAACCTCACGCTGGCGTCCGGTGCACTCTCGCGAGGCAAGCTCGCCCAAAGCGTGGAGCTGCTCACCGCGGCGGCCCCGGTTCTGGAATCGCTCGCGCTGCTGGTGGAGTTGCGCCGGGTCTTGAACACCTTGGGCATATGCTACAAAGGCCTGGGAAGATTCGCAGATGCGACAAGAACCCTGAGTGAAGCCGTGGCAGTTGCCGAACGGTGCGGCCATCCAGCGGCCATCGCCCACAGCCGCATGTGTCTTGCGAACCAATACCACGACCTCGCCTTCTTCGATGCGTCGGTCAGGTGCTTCCGAGCGGTGCTGGCTCCGCTCGCGGCGCTGGCTTCGCCACGCGCATCGGTGGAAGCGTACTCCAGCATTGCCAGATTTGCCCTGGTGTTGGCCAGTGTGCCCGAAGCGGAACGGGCCGGGGAGCTGTGTGAGGAAGCGGCGCAGCGTTCAGGATTATGGCGGCACGCGGTGACCGCGCTCATGACCAGGGCGGAGATCTACCTCAGCAAAGGCCAACCGGAGTTAGCCTGGCCACTCGTCGAGGAAGCCGCGGTCACCACCGGGGATCGTTCCCATCTCCTGCCAGAGGCCGGACTGTACGAGAGGCTGCAGCGCCAATTCTACTGGGCGACCCGAGGCTACGAAGCCATGAAGTCGCTGGCCCGGCCGGTGCCAACGGCTTTGTATGACTCACTCGGAGAAGCGCTCGAGGTAAGGCTGTTCGATGAGACGGCGGCTCACATCGCGGGGGACCAAATTGCAGGGCGAGCGCCGGCGTTGGCGGACGCCGTTACCACGGGGCTGCTCGGGCCGCTCGCTCGACTGCTGGCGGTCGGCGTTCACCATCCCGCCGTCCCGCGACGTCTCAACGGGGAGTCCGCCGCCCAGCTCATTGCACGGGTCTTTCCGCACGCTGAGCGTGCCGTGGTCCCCCGCTCGGTCGGGCTCCTCGCGTGAAACTCCCGGGCGATGATCGCTCTAAGGTAGGAAGGTAGGGTGGAATGTTGTGCCGTGGCTGGCAGGAACTATCGTTTACAGGATCGCACCATGACCTTCAAACCCGCGGTTTGGTACCCGATCGCCGTCGTGCTGAGCGTCGTCAACGTGGTCGCCGTCGCGTTCACGGCGGGGCCAGCCCAGCCGTGGCATGCCGCGGGTCACGCGGCGCTCGCGCTGGCGTTCGGACTATGGGCCCAGCGCTTACGGCGGCGGGCCGGCGGGAGCGAGCTCGCGGGTGCTGGCGAGAGCGAGCTCGAGGCTCGACTCGAAGCGCTCGAAGCCGACGTGAACCGGCTGCGGCAGCAGCTGAGCGAGACGCAGGAGCGCCTGGACTTCGCCGAACGGCTGCTGGCGCGGGGACCGGAAGCGCGCCGAGTGGACCCACAACGCTAGAGCCGAGAGGAAGGCCCCATGGAACCTGCTGAGTTTGTTATCGCACTCATACCAGTCGTGGCGATCATTGCGTTCGCGGCGGTCAGGATCGCTCGGTTGCGTGCCGTTCGTCCAGAATCACCATCGGCCGACGCCGCTGCGCGGCTCGAGGCACTGGAACGTGACGTCCAGGGCCTCCAACAGGAGCTGGCAGAAACACAGGAGCGGGTCGACTTCGCGGAGCGGTTGCTCAGCAAGGCACGGGAAGAGCGGCGGATTGGCGGCTAGAGACGGTTGCATTCCGCCGGACGCGAAAGCACAATCGTCTCCTCATGATCCGCTCCCTCCTGACACTCGCGACCCTCGCCTTCACGCTGGCTTTCACCGCCCCCCTGGCCACACAAATGGCCGAGGGGCACGGCGGCCACGCGGAGCAGCTGGGCCGCGTGCGGTTCGCGACGTCCTGTGGCGGCGCCGCTCAGAGCGGCGTCGAGCACGGCGTCGCCTATCTGCATTCCTTCTGGTACGAGAAGGCGGCGCAGGCCTTCGACGCGGCAGCCGCCGCGGATTCGGGCTGCGCCATGGCCTTCTGGGGTCAGGCGACGAGCCTGTTGCACCCGCTCTGGACCCCGCCATCCTCTACCGACGCACGGGTCGCGATCAGCGCGATCGACCGCGGCCTCGCCCGGGCCAAGACCACGCGCGAGCGCGACTACCTCGGCGCGATCCGCGTCTACTACGCCGACTACGATCGGACGGACCCCCGGATGCGGCTGGTCCGCTACGCGCTGGTGATGGACACCGTGCGACAGCACAGTCCCTCGGACCGCGAGGCCGCGATCTTCTACGCACTCGCCCTCGTCGCACATCTTCACGCGGCTCGGGGCTTGGGACGACGCCGTCGCGTCGAACATCCGTTCGGCAGCGTCCGCCCGTGCCTACGAGGTAGAGCGGGGGCTCGGCGCGATGTGGGATCAGCGGACGCACGCTCTCGATTACCTCGCGTACGCGTATTTGCAGGAGGGGCGCGATAGCGCGGCGCGGCGCGTCGTGGACGAGGCCGTGGCGGCTCCGGCAGGCTTCCCCGCTGGCTCCCTCCCGCATGAGTACGCGGTCGCGGCGATTCCCGCTCGCTTCGCGCTCGAGCGCGGGCGTTGGGCCGAGGCGGCGCGGCTCGCCGTTCGTCCCGCCCCGGAGTGGCCCGCCGCCGAGGCGATCACCCATTTCGCCCGCGCGATCGGCGCGGCACAGAGCAGCGACACGGCGCTGGCTCGGCGGGAGATCGTCGCCCTGGCGCAGATCGAGAGCACGCTGAGTGGGGGACCCCAGGCTTACTGGGCTGGACAGGTCGCCATCCAGCGGCTCGCGGCTCGGGCGTGGCTCGAGGTGGCAACGGGAGATACGGCGGAGGCCATCCTCCACGCCGGGCAGGCGGCCGATCACGAGGACGGCACCCAAAAGCATCCCGTGACGCCCGGGCCGGTCCTGCCCGCCCGGGAGCTCGAGGGCGATCTCCTGCTGCTCGTCGGGAAGCCCGCCGCGGCCGCGCAGGCGTACGGGGCGACGCTGGCGCTCTCCCCCAACCGCGCGCGCAGCCTGTTCGGCCTGGCCCGCGCTGCGGAGCTTACGGGCGACATGGCGACCGCGCGGGCGAAGTATCAGGAGTTTCTGACGCTGATGGCGAAGGCCGATGGCGGGCGACCCGAGATCGCGATCGCACACCGGGCCGTGGCGAGCGCGAAGCGATAAAGCGTTCCCGAGCTTGACATACCACTGAGACGACTGTCGTATTGGGGACCTGACGGAGTACCAGCAAGGAGATGCGCATGGTGCGGCTGGCGCTGGTCCTGCTACTCGGTCGCAGCCGCGTGCTGCGCGTTTTCTCATCGGCCGCGCTCGGGCTCGTCGGCGGGGCCTGCATCTGGGTCTTCCGCAGCGTGCGGGTTGAGGCGATCGGCTCGCACGCCGACTCCCTCGCCATTCAGACGCCGGTCAAGGCCCACCTCCGGGACGGCTCCACGGTACTGTACCAGGCGGGCGTGCTCCTCGCCCGCGACACGCTCCGGGGGCCGGGAGTGCGGTACGGCCTGACGCTCCGCGATTCGAACGCCCTCTCTGTTGTGCCGCTCGACAGCGTGGTCGCGATGGAGTCCTTCCGCCGCGTCACCAACGGGGCGCCCACTGCCATCGTGTCCACGCTTGCCACCGGGGCCGCGTTGCTCGGGGCCGCAGTGGCCGCCTTCGTGATCGCGTGCTCGTCCTCAGATTGCTTCGGGAACTGCCCGACCGTCTACGCCGACAGCGCGGCCACGTGGGCGCTCCAAGCCGAGGGCTTCTCCTACACGCTCGGTCCGACGTTCGAGACACGTGACGTCGATCGTCTCGGGGTCCGCCCGGACCGGGACGGCCGGATCCGGCTGGAAGTGCGCAACGAGGCGCTCGAAACGGAGTACGTCAATCATCTCGAGCTGCTCGAGGTCCGCCACGCCGCGGACGAGACCGCACTCCCGGACCCGAACGGCGCCGCGCTGGCCGTGCGCGAGCTCGTCCCCGCCACCACGATCGCCGACGCCGCGGGCCGTGACCTTCGTCTCCTCCTTGCCTTGCCGGATGGTGCCGCGTTCCAGACCGATGCCCGGACCCTGGCAGGAGCGTCGCTCGTCCAATTGGACGACGCGATCTATCTCGCCGCCCCAGCGCCCGCAGGGGCCGATAGTGTTGCGTTGGTCCTCCGGTTGAGGAACAGTCTGCTCGCGACCCTCCTCTACTCGGACGTGATGCTGGGCGGTCGTGGCGCCCGATCGCTCGACTGGATCGGCCGCGATCTGGACGGCGGGGGCGCAGCGCTGCCGCGCTGGCAGGAGCAGCGGATGGGCATGCGCCTAGCTATCTGGGACGGGCGCCGCTACCACGAGACCGCGCGCATTCGGGACTCGGGGCCGCACGCGTGGAACGACGTGGCCGTCCTCATCCCCGTGCTGCAGCGGGACAGCGTTCGCGTGCGCTTGTCCTTCCCGGCGGACAACTGGCGGATTGACCGGGTGGTGTTCGCCATGCGAGCGCGCCACCCGGTCGTTCAAACCCACGCCTTCGATCGGCTGCTCGATGCCGCGGGGCGCGACGACTCGTCCGCGCTCGCGAGCGTGCGACTCGCGGACGAGCGATACCTCCGGACCTCGCCCGGCGAGCGCTTTACCGCCGTCGCCGAGGTGGGGGAAGCAGCGGCGGAGCCGGCGCGGACCTTTCTGATCGCCACCCAGGGCTACTACGAGCCCTGGATCGGCCACGATGGGCTCAGCGCGGCGCGCGATATCGGCGCGAACCAGTCCCTGGACGCGGAGCTCCTGAAGGCGCTGCGGAAGTGGGGCACGGTGCGGGAGGCCCGCGAGCGCGCGTTCGCCGCCCACGCAGCCAACATCGGGAACATGAGGGGCCGATGAGGCGCGGCTGGGTGTGGGGGCCTGTGCTCGCGACGCTCGGCTGCAACATCGGCGGGCGGGTCGACCGATTTGCCCCGGCGAAACGGCCCGCAGGGGTGGCGGTGGCGCTCGCGCTGCGGGGGGGCGGGAGGGCGCAGGGGGAGCTCCTCGCGGTGCAAGACACGGCGCTGGTGGTCCTCGCCCGGGATACGGTGACGCTGGTGCGCTACGACGCGCTCAATGCCGGATACTTCTCCCAGGTAGGTGACCTCGACCAGCTGCCGCCAGGGCCGGCCTTCGCGAGGAGGCTCCGCTTGGTGAGTCGTTTCCCACAGGGTCTGACGCCGGTTATGCTCGCCCGGCTGCTCGCGGCGCATGGACAGTCGGCGCTGAAGGTCGTGGCGCGGTAGCCGAGGGGTCCCTCCTCCATCAACCTCGTTGCGAGTGGACGCTCGCGCGGCCATTGTAGGGCGGTGAAACGCACGAGACTTGCACTCCTCGTCGCTCTCGCGAGCACTGCGCCGGCCGCCCGTCTTTCCGCTCAATGCGCCGACGGCTCCCCGCCGCCGTGCAGCCGGCCCGCGGCGCGGTCCGCGTCCCCGGCCGCGAACAGCGTCGCCGTGCTGTTTTTCGACGCACGCGACACGGCGGACGCCTATCTCGCCGACGGCCTCACCGAAGACCTGACGAGCCTGCTCGGCAGCGTGGCGCGGGTGCAGGTGAAGTCGCCCGGCGTGGTGCGGCGTGCTCAGCGGGCGTCGCCCGGCGACGCGCCGGCGATCGCCCGTGCGCTCGGGGTGCGCTACCTGGTGGACGGCACCGTCCGACGTGTCGGCACGCGCGTCCGGGTGTCGACCCGGTTGCTGAACGGGGCGACGGCGGTCGCGGCGTGGGGAGACGTATTCGACCGGACGCCCGAGGAGCTCCTGGGGTTGCCGTCGGTGATCGCCCGGGAGGTGGCGACGCGGGTGGGGGGATCAGCCCCGTCGTCAGAGGTCAGTGCGCTCGGCACGCTGCGCACCCGCAGCCCTGCGGCCTACGACCATTTTCTGCGGGGGAACTTTTTCCTCGCGCTGCGGTCGCCGGAAGGGATCACCCGCGCCCTCGCCGAATACCGGGAAGCCGAGCGGCTCGACTCCGGGTTCGCCGCGGCGATCGGGCGGGCGGCGTATGCCTACGCGATCGCCCGCGGCAACTACTATCCGCTGCCCGACGTCCCGCTCGACAGCCTGGTGGGCCGCGGGCTTGGGCTGGCGGACCGCGCGCTGCGGCGCGACTCGACCTCCTCCGACGCCTGGATGGCGCGGGGCTTCCTCCTGGCGTTGCACAACCCCCGTACCATGGAAGGCTCGTTGGAGGCGTTCGAGCGGGCCATCGCCCTCGACCCGAAGAACGCCGAGGCGCATCATCAATATGCGCAGGTCCTGAACTGGCTCGGGCGGCACGACGAGGCCGATCGGGAGCTGCACCTGGCGCTAACGCTCGATCCGGGGCGGGCGGTCTCCTACTTGGATCTGGCGAATACGCACTTCCGCGATACCGCCCTCGCCCGCGCACTGGTCGACAGCGCGATCGCTCTCGACCCCGCCTCGCCACTCGCACGGTGGTGGCGGGCGTTGGCCCGCCTGGTGGCGGGCGACGTGCGCGGCGCCCAGGAGGACGCCGAGCTGGCCAACCGGCTGCAGCCCGGGGATATCGTGGTGGAAAACGTGCTCGCCTTGGTCCTCGCCCGTGCAGGAGACAGCACGCGAGCGCGGGCGTTGATCGCGCACTGGCCAGGCCGGACCGACCATTGGGTCGTCATGGCCGCGCTCCTGGCGGTCGGCGATACCGCGGCGACCTTGGACCGCTTGGAGCGGGCGGGGCCGAATCCGGCTTATTGGACAAGGCTACACCGGGCCGAGTTCGATGCCCTGCACGGCAATGCGCGGTACGAGCGGCTCCTGGCGGCGCTGCGGCCGGCAGGGGCGGTGGGCCCGTGAGCAGTTCTGTAGCGACGACGCTGGGCTACGCCACTGCCGCGAACTTGCGCCGTTCGGCCGTGTGCGAGCGCAGGTCGGCCGCCGTCTTGACGACCGCGAGGAGGACGAGCGCGGGCAGCGGTGACCCGACTGCCATGACGATCCAGCCGCCGAACAAGACGGTGAAGTGCAGCACCACCACTCGGCTGTAGGGCTGCATCATCAGGGCGTTGAGGGAGGCGCGCTGGTATTCTCCGTTCCCGAGGTAGTTCCAGTAAAACGAGAGTCCATGGCTCACCACCAGGCTGACCACGGCCCAGCCCAGGTGATTGGCGCGGATGGCTGGTGGGACCGTCTCGAGCAGGTCGAAGGGTCTCGTCCCCTTGGGACCGAACAGCGCCACCACCAACACGCCGTGGATGTATGTGAACATGCCGAAGTGCACCACGAAGAACGGGATGAGGAACAGCTTGCCCGCCCAGTAGGCCGGTTCGCGCGGCTGGGCGAGGAGCAGCCTGGCCACGTTGTACCCACCCACGACCACGTTCTCCAACCAGTACAACAGCACCAAGGGGAACACCTTCCAGCCGAGGAACAGCACACCTGCGATCGGGAGGGCGTTCGCCAGGAGGAGGACGAACAGGGACGGGGTCAAGCGAGACTCCGGGGTGGCGGCCGGGCGACGATAGGGGCCCGCGTCAGTCCCTGCAAGTGGTGTCCCGGCGCCGCCGTGGCGGCGTAGCACTTCGCGTTTTTTCGGGACGGACGGCGGGTGTTTGGGTGGCACGCTGACGTTGTCCGCGCCAGGTTCGTCGCATGCGACCGTCCGTCGCCTCGACCCTGCTGGGTGTCGCCGTCCTGCTGGCCTGCACCACGGAAGACGGTGCCTTCCCCGGATGCCCTGCCAGGGGTGTTGCCGTCAGCTCCGGCGTCCGCGCCCTCAACCGCTTGAAGAATCGCGTGGCGGCGCCGGTGGCCCAAGACATCGACTCCGCCGTCACGTTGGCCGCCCTGCTCGCCCCGGGCGACGATCGCGGCCGCTGGAGCGAGCGCCGGGCAGCCACCGTGGTGGGTTACGTGCGAGACGTGAAGGCGGGCGGTGTCGAGACCGCCAACTGCTTCGCGAAGACCCCGGACCATCGCGACACCCACATCGAGCTGGTGACTGATCCACAGGATGGCGGGCAATTGCCGCTGATCGTTGAGGTCACGCCCTGGTGGCGGCGGCACGCCGCGGGCCGGGGCAGCCACTGGTCCACCGACTCACTGCGGTCGCTGTTGCTGGGCCGCTCGGTCCGAGTGACGGGCTGGCTCCTGTTCGACACGGAGCACGAGCGCCAGGCCGAGAACACCGCGCCGGGAAGGGCGGGGAATTGGCGAGCAACGGCTTGGGAGCTGCACCCCGTGACCGGGGTCGAGGTGCCCGCTCACTCGCCATAGCGCGTAACGCGGCTGCGCCTTGCGGTGGCGTTCGTGCTCGATCATGATGGGCATTGTCGGTATCGACGGACGTCGCCAGCTGGCCATCACGGCGTACTGCCTGCACCGCTTTTTCGATGCGTACTTGAAGGGGCCCGGGGGTTCGCGACTGGACATTTCGTCTCCGCTGTACCCCGAGATCCAAGTGCTCGAATGATGCCGGTATCGACTTCCGGGCGGGCACTCAGTCCCGGCGCGGGGCCACCCGTCCCAGCTCGCCCGGCAGCCCGGTCACCACGACGAGCTCGCGCAGCGAGCGCTCCGGAAGGGCCACGACGACGGCCAGGCGGCCGTCGGGAGCGATGCTGTGATTCCAGGCGAACGTGCGGACGAACGGCCCCTCGGCGATCAACTGAGGCCGGCCCACCCTGAACCCGCCGGTCGTCGAGACCGCGACGTCGAAGAACCGGCGGCCGTCGCGGAAAATGACGCGGTCTCCCTGCGGCGACCACAGCGGCTGCTGGCCGCGTTCCGCCACCTGGTACACGGCGCCGGTCGGCGGCACCGGCGACACGGCGATGCCGCCATCGGTGCTGCCATATGACAGCCAGCGGCCGTCCGGAGAGAAGCTCGCGGCGAATCCCCGACCGGGGACGCGAATCCGCGTAGAATCACCCTGGAGCGACCGCAGGAACAGCTCCCCCGTGCGCCAGTCGGAAAAGACGAAGTCCTTGCCGTTCGGCGCGATGTTCATGTAGGAGGCGCCCCGAATCCGGACATCGAAGAGCGGCACGCCGCCGAGGGTGTACAGGCGCGCTCCATGGTTCAAGAACTGGATCGGGTCCCACAGCCCGATCAGCAACTCGGCGCCGCTCGGTGACCAGGACGCGGGGAACGTACGATAGTTGCCCTCGACCGCGATGCGCTGTCGCTGGCCCGTTTCCAGCTCAAGCACCACGACCTCGCCGCTCATCAGGGCATCGCGGCGTTGGACCGCGAGCCGTCGCCCGTCGGGCGAGAGCCGGAGCTGGGTGTACGAGCCGCGCGGGAAGGGCAGGGTGTCCAGTGTGCCGTTGCGATTGACGAATGCAATGCGCCCGTAGTTCTGGTTGGCGCCCGGCACGAAGATGAGCGTGCCGTCCTGCGCCAGCGCGTACTCGGTGTAGCCGAACCCCTCTTCCATCCGCACGCCGGCAAGCAGCGGCGCCGCCTGGCCCAGGACGCGCCGCCGCGCCCCGTCGAACGGCAACGCCATCAAGACGCCGTCCCCGGTTCCGAACACCAGATAGCCGCTCGCTACCCACTTGGGGCTCGCGCCCATCAGGAGATCCGCTTGCTTTACGGAATCGAGGGGCAGCACCCCGCGGCGCGTGATGGCCTCGAGGCGTCCGTCGTCGAGCGACAGCGTGGCGAGTTGGCCCGAGCTGAGCTGGCCGACGGCCCACCGGCCCCCAGGGAGCAGGTCCGGTGTGCCGAACTGGTTGGTGAGGGCGATCGTGGAATCGCTGCCACCGCCCGAGGTCGGCACCCAACGCAGGTTGAACCCTTCGTGCTCCATCAAGAGGATACTGTCTCGCGCTGCCCACACCGCTCCCACCGGTCGATCGACTCTCAGCAGCGTCACCGGGCTGCCCCCGGCGGCCGGCACCTTCCGCAGCTCGTTACCGGAGAAAACGCCGATCCATTTGCCGTCGGGGGAGAAAAAGGGA
>Ga0209055_1000570_pt1 | contig 26027 bp, 22 predicted proteins | sample GraSoiAngelo_110_FD_185875 | JGI IMG/M metagenome (GOLD analysis project Ga0209055, IMG submission 185875) | Grasslands soil microbial communities from the Angelo Coastal Reserve, California, USA - 14_0903_12_30cm (SPAdes) (version 2) | ecosystem: Environmental > Terrestrial > Soil > Grasslands ... | reverse complement strand
CAAGACACGGCGACGCCCACACCGTCGGCGACCGCTACCTCGGAAGAGTCGCCCGCAGCCAAGAAAAAAGAAACAGCGGCGGCGACCTCGCCTTCACCAGCCGCTTCGCCCGCTGCCGGCAAGAAAATGAGCGTGCAAGCCGCCTTGAAGGATAACGAGAACCGCTGGGAGGGCGCAATCGGCAAACACGATATGGCAACCGTCGAGGCGATGGTGGCAGCCGATTTCGCCGGCGTCAGTTCGAAGGGCAAGTTTCAGAATCGGCGTGGGCTGTTAGCTGAAATGAAAGGTGACAAAGACACCTTTGCATCGACAAAGAATGAAAAACTTGACGTGCACAACTTCGGGAATGGCGTGGCAGTCGTTGTCGGCAGAGCCCGGGAGAAAGGCACAGGAAAAGACGGCAAAGCATTCGATCGGACTTATCTCTTTACCGACACCTGGATGGAACGCGCAGGTCAATGGCAATGCATCGCCAGTCAAATTTCGTTGGTCTCGCAAAAATAATTCTGAGCGAACGAGCGTCCGCCAACTAATTTCGCAATTTTAAACCGGCCTCGCATTCCGCAAAATTAACGGAATGCGAGGCCGTATCGTTTCTTTTTCGTTGAACACACGGTCGTATATCGACAACTTGCCGTGCCGGCGTTTGTGCGCCAAGAGTTAGCATCATGGCGCAATCGCCGGGTGAAATGATTATCGACCCGCTTTGGTACAAAGACGCGGTCATCTACGAACTGCACGTCAAAACTTTTCATGACAGTGACGGCGATGGCATGGGCGATTTTCGCGGTTTGATCGGGAAGCTCGATTATCTCCAGGAGCTCGGCATCACCGCGATCTGGCTGCTGCCCTTTTATCCATCGCCTTTGCGCGACGACGGTTACGACATCGCCGATTATTACGACGTTAATCCGAACTATGGGACGCTCGACGACTTTCGCGCGTTTCTAAATGCAGCGCACGAGCGCGATCTGCGCGTGATCACGGAACTCGTCATCAATCACACATCCGATCAAAATCCGTGGTTCCAAAAATCGAGGCGCGCATCGGCCGGTTCGCCCGAACGCGAATTTTACGTTTGGAGTGACACACCGGAAAAATACAAAGACGCGCGAATTATTTTTAAAGATTTCGAGACATCGAACTGGGCGTGGGATCCGGTCGCGAAAGCATATTATTGGCACCGCTTCTATTCGCATCAGCCAGACTTGAATTTCGATAACCCGGCTGTGCATGAAGCCGTTGAAAAGGTCTGTGATTTCTGGCTGAACATAGGCGTTGATGGACTTCGCCTCGACGCGGTCCCATACCTCTATGAGCGCGAGGGCACGATCTGCGAAAACCTCCCCGAGACTCACGATTTCCTGAGAAAACTGCGCGCACATGTCGATGCAAAATTTCAAGGCCGCATGCTTTTGGCGGAAGCAAACCAGTGGCCGGAAGATGCAGTCACTTATTTCGGCGAAGGAGACGAATCGCACATGAGTTTCCATTTCCCGCTCATGCCGCGGATGTTCATGGCGCTGCAAATGGAGGACCGGTTTCCGATCATCGACATTCTCGATCAAACGCCGCCCGCTCCCGAGAACTGCCAGTGGGCCATGTTTCTGCGCAACCATGACGAGCTCACCCTTGAGATGGTGACGGACGAGGAGCGCGATTACATGTGGCGCGTTTACGCGAACGATCCGCATGCGCGCATCAATCTCGGTATTCGCCGCCGTCTCGCGCCGCTGCTCGCCAACAGCCGACGCAAAATGGAGCTGCTCAACACCATGCTCTTTTCCATGCCCGGCACGCCGATCATTTACTACGGCGATGAAATCGGAATGGGCGACAACATTTATTTGGGCGACCGTAATGGTTGCCGCACGCCGATGCAGTGGAGCCCCGATCGCAACGCCGGCTTTTCCAAGGCGAACCCGCAGCAGCTTCATCTCCCGATCATCATCGATCCGGAGTACCACTACGAAGCGATCAACGTCGAGAACCAGCAAAAGAACTTATCGTCCTTGCTTTGGTGGATGCGGCGCGTGATAGCCATGCGCAAAAACTTCAGGGCCTTCTCGCGCGGCGCGCTTGAGTTTCTTTACCCGGACAACGCTAAAGTGCTCGCGTTTCTTCGGCGCTATGAGAACGAAACCATTGTCGTCGTCGTGAATCTTTCGCGCTTCGCGCAGTCGGTCGAGCTCGACCTGTCGCGCTTTAGCGGTTGCATCCCAATCGAGATGTTCAGTCGCAACCCATTTCCATCGGTCAAGAAGTCCCTTTATATTCTTACCCTTGGGCCGCATTCCCATTACTGGTTTGTTCTGCAACCGCAGAGCGAGAGCCGGCGTTTGAGCAAGAAGCGCGTGGTACCGACCCTCAGCGCGCCGGCAGAACTACGGACACTGCTCGACAACGCTCAGCGTGCCGGGATCGAGGGTAAGATCCTGCCTGAATACATTCGAAATTGCCGATGGTTCGGCGCAAAAGCGCGCACTTTGCGCGAGATGCGCGTGCGCGAGCAATCACCCATTTCCGCCGAACCTGATGCCGCGGAATTTTGGTTTGTTGAGGTCAGCTATCTCGATGGTCCCAATGAAACATATGCTCTGCCGGTTAAGATTGCAGTCGGTGACGCGGCCCATTCTATTTCTCAATCCGCACCTCACGCCGTGATCGCTCGCTTCGATGGCGCCGAAGAAGCGATTCTATTCGACGCCGTCTGGGACGCGGAATTCCGCGAAAAGCTTTTTCGACTTATGTTAGATCGACAACGTGCCAGCGGGAAAAACGGACAGCTTATCGGCAGCGTCAGTGCGGCATTCGCACAGAATGCCGAACACGTTCCCGGTTCGAATGTGATTAGCGGCGAGCAGAGTAATTCGTCGATGCTTTTCGAGAACAAATTTTTCCTTAAACTCTATCGCAAGCTCGAAGACGGCGTAAATCCCGACGTCGAAGTAGTGCGATTCCTCACCGAGCGCACCAATTTTCCAAACGTTCCCTCCTTTGCCGGCGCGATTGAATATCGGCGCGGAAAATCTGAACCGACTGTCGTTTGCCTTTTGCAAAGCGCAGTTACGAGCGAGCGCGACGCCTGGACCCTGACCCTCGATTCCGTCGGCCGTTATTACGAGCGCGTTCTCGGTCGTAAAGCCGATCTGCAAAAGCAAAGTGCGCCGACCGGCGCCCTTCTCGATGAATTAATCGGCGGCATTTATCCCGAGAAAGCAAAATTGCTCGGACAGCGGACGGCTGAATTGCATCGCGCGCTCGCTTCCACCAACGACGACCGCGCGTTTGCGCCCGAGCCGTTTAACGCCATGGCGCAACGCTCTGTTTATCAAAACATGCGCGCATTATTGCGGCGTAATTTCGCTTTGGTCCAAAAAAAGTTGCACGAAGTGCGCGAAACATTTCGCGAGGAAGCCAGAGAAGTCCTTGCCCGGGAAGAGGAAATTCTCGCGCGCGAAAAACGTCTGCTCGATCGAAAAGCAAATGCGGCAAAAATCCGCATCCACGGCGATTATCATCTCGGTCAACTGCTCTACACCGGGAAAGATTTCGTCATTCTCGATTTCGAAGGCGAACCGGCGCGGCCATTGAGCGAGCGAAAACTAAAACGCTCGGCCTTGCGCGATGTCGCCGGCATGATGCGCTCGTTTCAATATGCCGCTTACAGCGCGCTCTGGCAGCCGGCCATGCGCACCGAAGACGTCCCGTTCCTCGAGCGCTGGGCCGATCTCTGGTACCGCCAGATGAGCAGCGTTTTCCTGCAAAGTTATTTGCAGACCACCGCTAGCGCCATCTTCGTCCCGCAAAACGCCGACGATCTGCAAATCCTCCTCGAAGCCTACCTCCTCGACAAAGCCGTTTACGAAATCGGTTACGAACTCAACAATCGCCCCGACTGGGTTGTTATCCCCATCCGCGGCATCAAACACATCTTGCACTCGACGTGACGTATTAAATATTACGAGGTCCGAGTGAGAGTTTATAACAGATCAGATTGCGGAAGGATTTTTATGAATCGATATCTTGATAAGATCGACAACGCCATCGCGGCTAGACATTTATTGAGGCATCCGTTTTATCTCGCGTGGACGCGGGGTGAACTGAGCAAGGACGCGCTCGCGGATTATGCGCGCCAGTATTATCACCACGTCGCGGCGTTTCCGACCTACCTCTCGGCCATGCACGCGCATTGCGACGATCAAGCGACGCGCAAGCAACTCTTGTCCAATTTGATCGATGAAGAAGCCGGCTCGCCGAATCATCCGGAGCTTTGGAAGAAATTCGCCGAAGGGCTTGGCGTTGAAGATGTCGATCTTGCGAAGACCGAAACGCAACCTGAGACAAGAAATTTGATCGAAGCATTCCGATCAATCTGCGGCGAAAGATCGACCGCCGAAGGTCTGGCCGCGCTTTACGCCTACGAGAGCCAAATTCCCGCGATTTGTGAATCGAAGGTCGACGGGTTGAAAAGACATTACGGCTTCACCGATCCGAAGCATTACGAATACTTCAGCGTCCACATCGGAGCCGACCGCGAACATTCCGCCGCCGAGCGCACAATGCTCAGTGCGTACATCGACAATCACAACATCGACAAGGTGCGCGCCGCGGCGCAGCGCGTTCTCGACGCGCTTTGGGAAATGCTCTCCGGAGTTTGTCGCCGTCACGCCATCGCATGCTAATGGAGGGCGTGTCCCCCAGATCGTCGGACGTTTCGGAGAAACGTCCTTACCGCGGCGTGATTCCTTCGGCAAGATCGACATGGAACGTTTGTTTCACTTTCAACGTGCCGAAGGTTAGTTCCGCGTTGTAGTCACCGGCGGGCAAAAGGCGTTTCGGATCGTCGCCGCCGTATTCGATGCTGACATCTTTGGTGGACCGCAGGTCCCAATTCATCCGCGTGAGACCGGGTGCGCCCGGCGCTTTTAAATTTGCCACTGGTTGCCCGCTCGATTTTGTCACAGCGATTTTGATTTCGTCGCCGGTAAATTCTTTCACCCACACGGTGAAGAGGGCGCCTTCGGACGGATTTGTGCCGCGATAAATTCCTTTGCCATTTGCATCGGCGAATCCCGGCTGCAAGTAAGCGCCAATCACGGAACGCACGGTAAATAAATGCGCCGGTTTCGCCGCGATCTCGGGCATCAGTTCGCGCAATGGGACTGAATCGTCGAGAATCGCGATGCTTCGCCCGTGCGTTCCAATGACAAGATCGGATGTGCGCGGATGTATTTGAATATCATCGACGCGTACCGAAGGAACATCGCCAATGCGAACCCAGTGTGCGCCTTGATCGAACGACGCGAACAATCCGAAGTGCGTGCCGGCATAAAGCAATTTCGGATTCACCGGATCTTCGCGCACAACTTCGACCGGATCGTTCGCCGGGAGATCGCCCACCACCGATTGCCATGTCTTGCCAAGATCGACAGTGTGCGAAATCATCGGGCGATCGTCACCGGCGCGATAAGAATTCGTCACAACGTACGCAGCGTTGGCATCGTGCGAACTTGGCTCAATCCGGACAACCCACACGCCACGGGCCGGTTCTGGCAAATTGTTCGTGAGCTCGGTCCATTTGCCGCCGTCGTTTTCAGTGACCCAGAGCCGGCCGTCATCAGTCCCGGCCCACAACAAGCCAGCGCGCTTTGGCGATTCGGCCAGTGAAAATACGACGCCGTAATTTTCCGCGCCGCTGCCAGTTGCGTTTGTGCGAGTGGGTTCGTTGCGCGTTAAGTCCGGGCTGATGAGCGCATATTTTTCGGCGCGATCGGTCAGCCTGAAGACGCAGTTGCCGCCCAGATAAATTACGCCCGGCTTGTGACGGCTCATGATCAGCGGCGAATTCCAATGAAACCGGTACCTCGGCGCGCCTTCTGGCGGCTCCGGACGCAATCGGCGCAGTTCGCCGTTCCGCAAATTGATCCGGTGCACTTCGCCGCCCTGGCTTTCGGCGTAAAACATATCGTGATCGACCGGATCGAATAGAACGTAAAAGCCGTCGCCGCCCGCGAGCGCGGTCCAATCGGAATTGCGGATACCCTCCTTGCTCGACACGCCGCTCGGTCCGACCCAGTTCTCGTTGTCCTGGAGTCCGCCGGCGATGCGGTAGTACGGTTTGGAATCGTCCAGTGTGATCCGATAAAATTCTCCCGATGGAATCCGGTTGAGATGATCCCAGCCTTTCCCGGCCGCAAAACTTTGATAAACGCCCCCGTCGGTTCCGAGTAACAGCCGCTGACAAACCGGAGGCTTTGGCGGCTTGCTTTTGTCCTCCGGTTTTGGCGGTTTGGGCGGCGGGGCAGTGCCCGGTTGAATGACAAACGCGTGGCAGTCCGGGTGAATTTTTTCGGAAAGATCTTCCCGAAAATTTTTTCCGCCATCGTCCGATACGAACAATGCGAAACCGAGCAAATAAACACGTTGATCGTTCGCTGGGTCGATGCGGATCTGGCTGAAATAGAACGGACGCGGATCCATCGCACTCGGGCGCGTCCACTTTTCGCCGCCGTCTTCGGACCGAAAGACGCCGCCGCTCTTGCTGCGCAGATCGGTCAGCTGGCCGGAACCCCCTTCATAGCTCTGCACGACTGCCATGACAATTTTCGGATTGGCCGCGCTAAGCGCGAGACCAATGCGGCCGGTTTGCGAGGGCAAACCTCCACTTAGCTTTTTCCAACTCGCGCCACCGTTCGTGCTCTTGAAAATTCCGCCGACATCTTCGCCGCCCGTCGCCGCGGGACCGGACGAAAAACTCCACGGCGTACGTTGTCGCGCGTAGAGCGCCGCGTAAAGAATTTCCGGATTGGTTGGATCGACAATCACGTCTCCGCAGCCGGTGCGGGCATTGTGGGGCGCTGGCGCCTGCAACATGAGTTTCCAGGTTTTGCCCGCGTCGGTCGTCTTGAAGAGACCGCGCTCGCCGCCGTCGGCCCACAAATGGCCCACCGCGGCCACATAAGCGACTTCAGGTTTCTTTGGATCGACAACGATGCGCGCAATGGTGCGGCTGTTTTTAAGCCCGATATTCTGCCAATTTTCGCCGCCATCGGTCGAGCGATAGACGCCATCACCCCAACCGGAAGAATTACGATCGTTCGCTTCGCCCGTGCCCACCCAAATGACATCGGAATCGGATGGCGCGATCCCGATAGCGCCGATTGAAAGCATCGGTTGCTTGTCGAAAATCGGGTCGAACGACACGCCATTGTCGCCGGTTTTAAAAATGCCGCCATGCCCGAGACCGACGTAGAAGACAAAAGGATTTCGCGGATCGAGCGCGATGTCGGAGACGCGGCCGCCCATTACCGCTGGGCCGATGGCACGCGCTTTCAGGTTTTTGAAGAGGACATCATTGAGCTGCGTCGGCGCGGGCGAGGGAACCGGCGTTACGGAAGCCGACAACGGTGGCGTGGTGCTGACTGGTGAGGCGCTCGGCGAGGCGCCGCTGACTGGTGCAGCGCCCGGCGGCGTTTCTTCCTGGGCCGGCAGATGCGAAGTAAGACAAATTGAAAGCAGTGAAACAGAGAGAACTGAAAGTCGGCCCGTCATAAGCGACAGACTGTAGCTAAGAGGCGCATGTTTGCGATGTCTGAAATGCGGGTATCATGACAGAGTTTATGACTCAGCAAGTTTTGGCAGGAAAAAGCGGCGTCGTCTTCGGCGTGGCGAATAAGCGCAGCATCGCTTGGGCGATTGCAAAGGCGTGGGCCGCGGCCGGCGCGCGATTGATTTTTAATTATCAAGGCGAGCGACTGAGAGAAAATCTGGAAGAGCTCGTCGGCGAGTTTGGAGAAAAAACACCGTTTTTTCCGTGTGATGTGTCGAGCGATGGCGAGATCAAAACTTTTTTCGAAAAGGTGCGCAGCGAAACCGATCAGGTCGATCTTATGCTGCATTCCCTCGCCTTCGCGCCCAAGGAAGCGCTGGAAGGTGACTTTCTCAGCACAACACGCGAAGCATTCCGGGTCGCGCATGACATCAGCGCTTACTCACTGGTCGCGCTTGCGCGCGAAATCACGCCGATCATGACAAACGGCGGAAGTATTCTCGCCATGACTTATTACGGCTCGGAAAAAGTGGTGCCGCATTACAACGTAATGGGCGTGGCGAAGGCGAGTCTCGAAGCAAGCACGCGCTATCTTGCTTACGACCTCGGTCCCAAAAAAATCCGCGTGAATTGCATTTCCGCCGGGCCAGTGCAAACGCTGGCGGCGCGCGGCATCAGCGGCTTTACGCAAATGTTGAAACATTATCAGGAACGTGCGCCGTTAAACCGCAGCTGTGATGCAGCCGAGCTCGGTGCGACGGGAGTGTTTCTCGCCAGCGATGGAGCAGCTGCGATCACCGGTCAGGTGATTTACGTCGACGGGGGCTATCAAATCATGGGCATGTGATGATTGCTCGAATCTGGCACGGCTGGACAAGGCCAGCGGATGCAAAAACCTACGAGACGATGTTGCGTGACGAAATTTTCCCGAGCATCGCCACTCGCAAGATTCCGGGATATCGCGGGGCCGAATTGTTTATCCGCGAAGACGGCGACGAGGCGCAGTTCGTTACATTGCTGCGATTCGATTCGATGGACGCGGTGAAAATATTTGCCGGCGAGGACGAGAGCCGGCCGGTGATTTATCCGAAAGCCGTGCGGCTGCTCACGCGGATGGACGAACGCTCGCAGCATTACCGCATCGCGCTGTAAACATGTCGCTGGCGGACGAGCTGCGGCGATTTCTAGGCAACGACGCTGTTGCCGACGATGCCGAAACGCTGGCCACGCACAGTGGTGATAAATGGTTCGCGGCAGAAGAGCCGGAGGTCGTCGTATTTGCAAGATCGACAACCGATGTTTCCAATCTGTTGAAGTTTGCGTCTCAGAAAAAAATTCCGGTGACGGCGCGTGGCGCCGGTTTTGGCTACGTCGGCGGTTGTGTCCCGGTTCGAAAAGGAATTGCGCTTTCTTTAATGCGCATGAATCACATCAAGGAAATTCATTTCGCAGACGCGATTGCGATCGTGGAGCCCGGCGTGATCACGGGCGATCTCAAAGCGACCGCGCGCGCAAGAAAATTATTTTATCCGCCCGATCCGGCGAGCATGAAAGAATGTAGCATCGGCGGAAATATCGCGACCAACGCCGGTGGCCCGCGCTGTTTAAAATACGGCGTGACGCGCAATTATGTTATCGGTCTCGAAATTGTGCTCGCGAACGGCGAAGTACTAAGAACTGGCGGCCGCGTCCACAAAAACAAAACGGGGTTCAATTTAATCGGCTTGTTTGTCGGTTCGGAAGGAATGCTGGGCGTCGTGACGGAAATCACCTTGCGGCTCCTTCCGTTGCCGCCGGCGCGCGCGACTTTGTCCGCGGCGTTTGCAACCATGTCCCAGGCGGCGGCAGCGGTGCAGGAAATTTTTGCACAGGGATTTTTGCCCTCGTCATTGGAGATCGCCGATAGCTTCACACTCGAAGCGGCACGTCGCGATCTCGGAAAATCAATTGTGCCCGCCGGCAGCGCACATCTGCTTGTCGATCTTGACGGGCAAGAGGAGAGCGTGCGCAGGGAAGCGGCGGCGGTTCGCGAATTGCTCGCGCAGAAAAAACCAAACGCACTGGAAATGGCGAATGGCGAAATTGATTGTGAAAAGCTTTGGGCGTTGCGGCGCGATTTTAGCAATTCGTTGCGTGCGACCGGCCTAACCAAGTTGAATCAGGACGTGGTCGTTCCGCGAAGTCGTATTGTCGATCTTGTCGAGTTCGCAGAGAAGTTGCAGGTGAGGTATGGATTTTCGATCGCTTGTTTCGGTCATGCCGGCGACGGCAATATTCACGTCAACATCATGGCGGATCGGTACAATCGTGAGGCAGCCGTACGCGAAAAGGTCGATCGCGCTCTCGACGACCTTTTTGCACAGGTGCTGGCCTGGGACGGCGTGATCACGGGCGAACACGGAATCGGGCTGGCGAAAAAACGCTGGTGGCCGGAGGCGACGAGCGAAGTCGCACGCGATTTCCATCGCAAGCTCAAGGAGATTATCGATCCGGATGGAATCCTGAATCCCGGAAAATTTCTCGACTAATTGGGTCTATCGCACGGCCGCACGATCGAACGTCGCGACGATTGCGCGGTGATCGCTTGATTGCGAACTGGTGTTTGCGACCCAAGCCCGGCGCAGCGTGGCGCCGCGGTAAAAAACGTGGTCGAAGCATGCGGCTGGGAAATCTTTATCCGGCGGCAATGTCATTCGCGACATTGCCGGGACGTTCTGCCAAATCCAGGCAAAGCCGTTGCTCATCAAGGTGCGGAGAGTTGTTTCCGCGGCGAAGCGTTTGTCATCGAGCGAGGTGTTAAAATCCCCGCCCACGATCCATGTGATGGCGCCAAGTTTGCCATAAGCAGACTCCATCGCACTCATGTGCGCACGCAATTGGCGAATCGATTCCTGGCGCAATGGAATGTTCTCTTGAATATCGCCGCGATTACTTTTTAAGTGCACATCGTAGATGAGGACCACCTGGCGCGGCGCCAATTCGTAAGCGGCGAAAGCGAAACCGCGCGGCGGCGTCATCGCTCCGGCGGGTTTCCATTCTTCCGCCCACGCGCTCAACGGCTGCAAGCGGCTGGCGATGGCGACCTGTTGTGCTTCGGCCTGGCTCTCGCGCGGTGGAAAATTCGCGCAAACATCCACCTTGAATCCGGTGAGAGGCGCAACGGCAACACCGGCGCGCGCAAAATCGCGCACTTCCTCCATGCCGATAATGTCGGCGTTCAATTGCACCATGTCCCTATGCACGGAATTGATTTGACGATTTTCCTCGCCGCGCGTGGCGTTCGGTTGACGGCCCGGGAACCACTGGATGTTCCAAAACGCGACGGTGATGCTGCGGGCGATGAATGTTTGCGGCGCCGCGCCGGGCCGAGGAGGAAATGGCCATGGACTTGTTTGCGCGTGAAGCGCTGCGACAAGAACCGCTGCGCCGACGACAAAATAAGAACAGGCAAATATTTCCCGCTTCATAACCTGAAGTCTACGCAGCGGTACAAAGACCGCATCACGAGTTGAATATGATTGTCGATCTTGAGGCAGCTTCAAATCGATGAAAATTTCTTGACTAGGCCGAATTGGTGTCGAAGTTCCCTGGCTTTGCTACGGCGCATCTGAAAATGCGCCGCGATTTACGCGCATCTGCGTCGTCGCGATCGAATTAATTAAGGAAGACATTATGTCTTCGTTGCCGCATTGCGCGGAGGCCATTACGAAATGAAACCCGGAACCATTACTCACACGATCGCGGCCTTGCTGTCTTCGGTTTCTTCTCTTTTCGCGCACTCGACTCCGGACAAGGCCGAACCTGCGAAGGTCAAACTGAGCAAAAAATCGGACAAATTGTCGGAGGATCTGATGATGAATCTTGATTCGATCGCGTTTACGCCGCGTCATTTGTCGTCGCCTCCGCCCAAAGCCGGAGAACGTTATCCGTGGAAACGACAAATTGTGACGACAGTTTTCTGGATTGGGGAAGCACCGAGCGGAAATAATCCAGTCCCGAATCGCTCGAGCTCGTGGGACAAGGATTGGGCTAGGAGTTACGGCGGCTTCGACGATCCAAGTCCTGCGCACCGGAGCGAGTACCTGCCGGTAAAATTCACACCGCGGCAGAATCCGTTTTACTGCGCCCTTCCCTATAATGACAAGGCATCCACCGGGCATCGGCCGGAAGCGCCGCGGGTCGTTCCGTGGTTCAAGGAAGCATACCAAGGCCCTGGCATCTCCACGTGCAAAGGCCGCTGGATTGCGATTCGCAAAGGCAATCGAACGGTTTATGCGCAATGGGAAGATGCCGGACCGTTCCGCACTGACCACTGGCAATACGTTTTTGGCGATGAACGTCCGAAACCCAATCTCAACAAAGGCGCTGGACTCGATGTTTCTCCGGCCGTGCGCGATTACCTCGGATTAGAGGAAACGGATGTGACTGATTGGAAGTTTGTCGATTTTAGCGAAGTGCCGCGCGGTCCCTGGTCGAAGGTGGGAGAAAACAACACGTTTGTGATTAACGATCGCCAGGCGGGAGGCGCTGTAGCAAAAGCTAAAGGCGGCGCATTCAATCCGGTGGCACGGTAACTCGTCATTTTGACCGGTAAAGCGCTGGGCGAGTATGAAGATTTTGTGACCGGTTTTGTCACGAATCGCGGCGATGTTTGGGGCCGGCCTGTCGGAATCGCCGTGGCCAAAGATGACGCGTTGCTTTTTAGCGAAGACGGGAACGGCACCATCTGGCGAGTGAGCTACACAAAATAAATTAAATTGCAGCTACGGCCCAGACACGGCCGGGGTCGTGGCGGCGCGTTGGTTTGTCCGCTCTTCGTTCACGCGCGCGAAAAGAGAAAGAAAAAACCGACTGCGCACGCAGCGATAAGAATGAAAAGGAATAGAAAGCCGAACAATCGGATAGTTCGATAATGCGTGGCAGCTTGTTTCTAGGCCGTACGCTTCTGAATCATCTCCTGTTCGAGCAGGCGCGCAAGTTTCTCTGCATTGTTCTCGTTTAAATCGGTCGTGCTGGGCGTGTCGGCATGGTTGAAAGGAGCTTTTTTAAACGAGAGCTGGGATTATTCTGCAAATCGTATGCCTGAGAGGCGGAAATTAGCGGCCTACACACTGCCGTTGGCGGCGTTCCTTGCTTTGCTGGCGCTGAACGGCGCGCTAAAGAAGATCGACAATCTCTTTTGGCCCAGCTCAGCCGAATACGGATTGGCCGGCTGCCCTGCTAATCGGCATACTTTATAACGGCGTCGCTTATCGAACGAGGAGCCTTCCTGCATATTGACCCATGCCGTCACGAATCTGGTCCTCGGGCTCTGCATCATGAAAACGAAGCAGTGGGGATTCTGGTGATCCCACTCCAAACTGGCATCCTGCGTGCTCTCAAAAGTGGTCAAGATGCATGCCACTTTTTTTCAAAAGGTCATTCTCTGCGCGATTGCGGGATTCCTCGCCGCCTCGGTGTTGCAGTGGGCGAAGGTCTTCGTGGAAGGGGCCGACGATGCCCTGAACAAAGGCTATAAGCATCGCGCGGTTATTGACCTGAGTCATTAATCCGAGGAAAAGAGGATTGCTGGTTGCTGGCTTGCGCATAATCTGCGTAGCGCAGCATGAAGATTGGCTTTGCTCAGCTCAACCTAACCGTCGGGGATTTGAGCGGCAATTTTGAGAAGATCGCGCGCGCCTATGAACGCCTTGCCGCGGCCGGTGCGGAATTGGTTCTGACCCCGGAACTCGCGATCACCGGATACCCCCCGCAGGATCTTGTTTTCAAATCGCGTTTCGTGCCGGAGAATCTCGAGGCGCTGGAACGGCTTCATCGTCGCTTGGGCACAGCCGCCCTGCTCGTCGGTTTTGTCGATCGGAATGAGGGACGGGGCAAACCATTCCACAATGCCGCCGCATTGCTTGAAGCCGGTAAACCGATGCGCAAGACCCACAAGTCGCTCTTACCTACTTACGATGTTTTCGATGAAGATCGTTATTTCGAACCGGCCAGCCGTGTCGAGCCCTTTGACGTCCATGGCCAAAAAATCGGCGTCACTATATGTGAAGATATCTGGACTGAACATTATCTGCCGCGGCCACTTTACGACATCGAACCGGTCCGTGGTTTGATCGATCAGGGTGCCGATATCATCGTCAACCTGAGCGCGTCGCCATTTAGTTTGCACAAACCGGCGGTTCGACGTGAAATGGTCGGGGCCCTGGCCCGCGCTTATCAGCGCCCCATCTGCTATTGCAACGCGGTCGGTGGCAATGACCAGCTCGTCTTCGATGGGAATTCGATCGCCGTGAATGCGGCGGGCGAGTTAATCGCTCAATTGCCCGGTTTTTGTGAAAATGAACTAATAGTCGATACAGACAAAGCGCGTGCGACCGAATTTCATGAGAGCAAAACGCCGGTGGACCTTTTCGCTGCGCTCTCGCTGGGCGTGCGCGATTACCTGCGCAAATGTAATTTCAAATCCGCCGTGCTCGGGTTGAGCGGCGGCATCGATTCGGCGGTTGTCGCCGCCATCGCTGTTGACGCGCTTGGAGCGGAAAACGTGATCGGCGTTTCCATGCCCAGCCAGTATTCCTCGCGCGGCAGTATCGACGACGCACGCACACTCGCCCGCAACCTCGGCACCAAATTCCTGGAGATTCCGATCACGAACGCGTTTGCCACCTTTAAAGCGCAATTCGACGAAATCTTCGCCGGACGGCCTGAAGACGCGACTGAAGAAAACATGCAGCCGCGATTGCGCGCCATGACCTTGATGGCGCTCTCAAACAAATTCGGTCATTTGCTTTTGACAACCGGCAACAAAAGCGAACTTGCCGTCGGCTACTGCACGATTTACGGCGACATGGCCGGCGGTCTCGCCGTCATCAGCGACGTGCCGAAAACAATGGTTTATGAATTGGCCCGCTGGATTAACTCCGATTATGCGTCGCGAGCAGGCGAAAAGCGCGACCCGCCTTCGCCAGGCTCCGGCGCGGCAGGAATCATTCCAAGATCGACAATCGACAAACCACCGAGCGCGGAGTTGAAGCCCAATCAGACCGATCAGGACACTTTGCCGCCGTACGACATTCTCGACGAAATCCTGCGGCTTTATGTCGAAGAAAACTTGAGCGCGCGCGACATCATCGGGCACGGATTCGACGAAAAGACCGTGCGCTGGGTGCAGCGGCGTGTCGATCTCAACGAATACAAACGCGAGCAAGCCGCACCCGGCCTGAAGGTGACAAGCCGCGCTTTTGGCGTTGGTCGTCGCATGCCCATCGCACAAAAATACGTCGATTGAGGCGGAAGCGATTCAGGAAAATGCACCGTGCAGGAATCGAACCTGCAACCCAGTGATTAAGAGTCACTTGCTCTGCCAATTGAGCTAACGGTGCGAAACTTCGATTATCGATCTTCGCGAAATCGAGCCGATCGCACAAGGGAAAGACTACGCCTGGGTGTGGCGCGCGTAATGCCTCTCGACGCCTTTCGGCAGCAGACGCTTGCGGCCGCGCTGGCGCCGCCGCGCGAGCGTGGCGCGTCCGGCTTTGGTCCTCATGCGTGCGCGAAATCCGTGCTGGCGCTTTCGTGTACGCTTGGATGGCTGATAAGTGCGTTTCATAAGACCGAAAAGCGGCTTCGGCGCGATTCGAAAGCGGCTACGGTAAGAACGAGCACAGCATTGTCAATCTCGCACTGGAAGGTGATGGCCGATCCATTCGACTTCGCTGAGGACATGCCTTTCATTCGCGGATTGCCAGCGCCTCAACTTTTTGAATAATCGAGGCAAGCCATGAGTGAAAAAATAGTTATCGAGCCGGCAACGGAAGCGGACTTGGACGAATTATCCGAGATGCTGGGTGATCTGTTCACCCAGGAAGGTGATTTCCGCCCGGACAAGGACAAACAGCTGCGCGGCTTGCGCTTGATCTTCGAACAACCGAGTCGTGGCCGCGTTTTTGTCCTGCGGCGCGATGGAGCGATTGTCGGCATGATCAATTTGCTCTTTACCATCAGCACGGCTGAAGGCGGCTTCGTCATCCTCCTCGAGGATTTGGTCATCCATAAACAATACCAGGGCCACGGATACGGCTCGAAACTCCTCCAACATGCAATCGACTTCGCCCGTCAGAAAAATTTCCTCCGCATCACATTATTGACCGACCGGCCGGAGAACCTGGCCCAGGAATTTTTCCGCCGGCATGGCTTCCATGAATCTTCCATGATCCCGATGCGGCTGCTCATTACGACCGGGAGCGAGCAGACAGACACGACTTTGTAACCGAAAATTATTTCCGCGGCTTTTGATTGTCGATCCAGGCGGTCAATTGCGAGGCGAGACGGTTTTTGAATTCGGCGCGAAAGTCAATTTCATCTACCGCTTTGGCGACTTCTTTTGCGCTGGTCGCGGGCAGATTGGTTTTTGCGTAGGCCCGCAACTCGGCGGCGCGTGACAGTTCCGAGAAAAACGAGAACAAACTCGGCGCGTAACTGTTCGCAGCCAGCGCATCGGTCTTCGCCAGCAGCGCCTTCATGTGCGCCTTCGCAAACTCCCACGCGAGATCCGGATGCCCGCCGCTTCTTGCGACTTTCCCGACTAGAAAAATGGCGCGGCTCGTTGGCAATTCGTCAGTCAGCGAAATTTGCAGAGTTTTTGCGGCGAGCTTCGGATCGCGTGCCCCGGCCAGCGCGTCGTAGTAGTTTTGTTTCTCCTCAGTGCTCGTCGTTGCCAAGCCGAGCTCGCGCAATTTGTTCCAGGTTGCTTCATCGGCGTAATGCCCCACGACCGAGAAGATCGGCGTCCGCAGATCCGGGGCGAGCGATGGAGGATCGACAACGTACTTTTGAAATCGCTCGCGGCAGCCGGCGACAATTTCCTGATCGTTCAAATCGCCGAGTGCCGCGATCAGGCTCCCGCGCAAACTAGCAGCACGCGGCGTCTCATCTTTCTTCGGCTCCCAGCCGAGTTGATCGAAGCTCGGGCGCAGGATCGAGCGCGCGCCGGGTTGAAATTTTTCACGGGCGGAACTCGCGACGAGCAAGCGGTTGATGAAATCGAAAGTATTAATGATTTGCTCCCGCTCGGCCAGCTCCGACAAAGATGGCAATTTTTCGATCAAATCGAGATAAAGCGAAAGAGGCGCGCGATTGCTTTGCACGAGCGCCCAGGCGTCGCCTAAAAGATTGGCCCGATCCGGCACGTTCAATTTGGGCAGCGCGTCGAGCAGCAATTTCCAGGATGTCTCGTCGTATTCGATGCGATAATTTCCCGCGCCGTCCGCGTTCAATTTTATGGCGCGATCCGATGGAACCCCCGGGAAATTGTCGATCCTGCCCGTCATCAATCGGCTTTGCGGTTTAGCGTCGCCGACGAGGAAGTAGGTGAGGGGAATCTTCCATTGCAACATCGGAGCGTTTGGAAAATGAATTGTGAATCGCTCCTGCGTAAGTGAAACTTTTTCGCCGACGCGTTTCACTTTGACCACCGGGAATCCCGGCTGCTCCGTCCACGCCGCTGCGATTTCGCCGACGGGTTTGCCGGAAGCGTCGCTTAACGCGTTCCACAAATCCGCCGTGGTCGAGTTCGAATATTTGTGCGCGGCCATGTAGCGGCGGATGCCGTCGCGAAAAGCATTTTCGCCAAGAAAACTCTCGAGCATGAGCAAAAACGCCTGGCCTTTGCGGTAGGTGATGTCGTCGAAGGCGCTGTTGGCCTCCGCCTCGTTCGCAATCGGTTGCTGGATCCCGTGAGTTGTCGATCTGGCATCGCCTTCCATCTCTAATTCCCTGGAGATGCCGGTGCGCCGTGTCGGATCGCGCGGAATAACGTTCTCCAACCAGACTTCCCATTGCGGATTGAAACGGGCGGTGCATTTCGTTCCCATCCACGAGGCAAAACCTTCGTTGAGCCAGAGATTGTCCCACCACGCCATGGTCACGAGATCGCCAAACCACTGATGGGCGGTCTCGTGCGCGATCACTTCGTAAATGCGCTGCTGTGTTGCGGCGGAGGATTTCTCGGGATCGAAAAGCAATGCTGATTCGTAGTAAGTAATGCCGCCCCAGTTTTCCATCGCGCCGCCGAATCCGCCGGGAATGGCGATTTGATCGAGCTTGGGCAGCGGATACGGAACGCCGAAGTAGTCGTTGAAATATTCGAGAATCTGCGCCGTGCTTTCGAGCGCGTAACGCCCCCACTCGGCCTTGCCCTTCGTAGCGATGACGCGAATCTGCGTGCCGGCTGCTTTCGTTTCGATCGAATCCAGCTCGCCGGCGACGAAAACATTCAGGTAACTCGCCATCGGCGGTGTTGTTGCGAAGCGCACTTCTTTTCCCTTGTCGATCTTGCGCTCGCTTTCGACCGGCATGTTCGAAACGGCGAGCCAGTTTTTCGGAACGACAGCGGTCAGTTGAAATCGCGCGCGAAAACTGGGTTCGTCCCAACACGGGAAAAAGCTCCGCGCATCCGTCGCCTCGAACTGAGTGCCGAGCGCGATCTTTTTCGCGCCCGTGCCCTCCTCCTGATAGCGCATGTAGAAAAGCCCGCGTCCTTGCTGGTTGATTTTGCCGGAAAAACTAAGCGCGAGCATGTGCAGTCCCGCCGGAAGCTGCGATGGAAGTGCGATCGTGAGCAGTTCGTTTTTATTGTCGATCTTGATCGCGCCTTTCGGAATCGGTTTGTCATCGATCGAGGCATTCGCAATTTCGATTTCAAGCGCATTGAGCATCAGCTCGCGCACGGGACTGCGCACATCGAGCTTCACCGTTTCTGTTCCGGTGAAGGTGAGCCTGTCGATGTTGGGAACGATTCGAATGGAATACTCAAGCGGGACAACCTGCTTCGGCAGTTTTCCAGGAGTGCTTTCGAAGTTGAATGGTTTTTCGGCGTTCAATTCAGCTCCAAAAATAAATGAAATCGCCAGAAGGAGAAGAAGGCGCATCTCCGCCACTAAACCGCAGGCCGTCGAATTTGCACCTGGAAATGGTAGGCGTGGACCGCTGGGCCGTCCGTGAGGTTGTCGGCCCGCCCGGCGGTCGCGCCCTACCTATTGAACGACCAACACGAGCAGCAATTGCCCGCCGCCTACCTGCGGACCTTTGATCACGAGCGGGCTGCGCTTGTTCAGCTTTGTGTCCGTCTCGAGCAAAAGCTCCCGTTCCTTGAAAAGCTTCAGGTTTAAAACGTAGCCGGTTTCGGTCTCTCCCCGCGCATCGACGTGCAGCGCGAAATATTTGCTGGAAGCAAGCCAGTCTTCTTCGCCGGTTTTAAGGGTTTTGCGGGACTGGCCGATGACCTGGAATTGATTGTAGCCAAAAAGTTCTTTCAGCGTTTCTTCGATGCGCGTCAGTTCGGCCGGAATGGGCGCCGGCTGAGGAACGTTCTCAGCCATGACTAGGCCGCTCCAAACGATGTCGGCGGCGTTTGTCGAATCAACCGGGCTTATCGCCAGCGCGAGCAAGGCGGTGACGACGAAAGCGCAATTTCGCATGAACCATTATTTTGCTGCGTAATCGGCAGGCAAGGACTGCAATCCCTCGACCCACAGCACGGTGACCTTGTCTTCTTTCGTCTCGAACATGGAGATCGTGGCATTCGGGCTGACTGCGGGATCGACGCGCGCATTCAGGATCTGCGTGAGATACTGCGATTGTTCGCCCGGATTCCTATCGCGCAGGACGAAGACGGCGCAGATTACAAAAGCCGCGAGCGAGGCCGCGCCCGACCAAGCCAACCGCCGCACCGTCCACCATGTCGATCTTCCACCATGTCGATCTTGCGACGCGGTCTCTCGTCCGATCCGCTCCCGCAATTGATGACTAAAAAATTCTTCATTGGTCAGCGCTTGTGCGCCAAGTTGTTCTTTTAACAGCGCGCCGAGCTTCTTCGCCGCGCGCCTTTCTGCTTCGGCCGCGGCTTTGTCCGGCAGAGACGCTTCGAAGTTGACAAGTTCCTTGCCGCTCAACTGGCCGTCGAGCCAGGCTGTCCACTTTTGCTCAAATGTTTTCATAAACGTCTCGCAATAAATTTTGCAGTTTCTTGCGCGCGTAAAAAAGGCGCGACATCACCGTGCCGATGGAACAGCCCAGCGTCTCGGCGATTTCGTGGTATTGCATGTCTTCAATTTCCTTCATTAAAATGACGGCGCGATGTTCAGGGGAAAGCTGGCCGATAGCATTGTCGATCTTCGCGCGAATTTCGTTTCGCTCCATGCGTTCGTGCGGTAACGGTTCCGCTTTCGGCACCGTCCTGGACGCGGGATCGATTTCTTTCAACTGAATGGAATCGTCAAACTCTGAGCCCGCCCCTTTGATTTGTTTTTTGCGCAGCCAATCGATCGTCACGTTCATGACGATGCGATAAACCCAGGTGTAAAAAGAGGAATGACGGCGGAAGCGATTGATCGATTTCCAAGCTTTGACAAAGCTCTCCTGTGCCAGGTCCCAGGCGTCCTGTTCGTTATGGACCATATTATAGATCATGGCGAATACGCGTGTTCGGTAGCGGCTCACGAGCTCGTCGAAGGCTTCGGTCTGGCCGGCCTGACATTGCTTGACCAGTTCCAGGTCCGACACATCGACTTGGGCCAGAGTCGCTTCCGTTTCCATAATTCGACGGGAGCCGGACCTATTTCATTCAACAGCCTTTAACGGCTGCCGAAACGGCGTCGCCATTCGCCGCGATATTCACCCATCAGACTGATGATGCCGTCGCGGACCTGGAAGAGTCGTTTTTGCAAAACCGAATGCTGAGCCGCGGTGATGAGCTTCCTGCAAAGAAGCTGGGCGGCCGCGTCCATCGATATCGTGATCGCTTTCAACGCCCGCTTCAGATAAGCAATGGTCATCCCGATTTCATCGACATCGTCATCACTCAGGGCCGCGGCAAGTTTCGCACTGGCCAGTGCGGAATGAGTGGCCAGTTTAACGGCGGCGGGTTCGTTTTGAAGCATCGCGTCTTCATCGAAAAGTTGATCGATCCAAACTGTGAGCGCGAACGCTGCTCGATACAGATTATGGTATTCAAAAGTTTCCGGCGGCGGAGTTCGTCTGTGCTCTTCGTCGCTCGATGATTCGTCGTTGCTCGAGCGCCAATCCTCGTTTACCAGTGCGTCCACTTCTGCGTCCCAGCCCTTATCATCGAGCAACTGCGACCAGCCCATTTCCCGCGCGATGATCTCGTCCCGCTGCGGATCATCAATATACTTTTCCAACAGCTCCATGTATTTCTCCGTCTTTTGGTCCTGCTGCTGGAGAAAACGCTCCCAGTCGTACTCATCCCAGGCTCTTTCCGGTTCGCGATCGTAACTGGGCATGATGTTGACTAAACGCCAGCTTCTGTGTGCACGCAAAAGGTTTTGCAGTGGCGGCAGATCGTTTGGTGGCTCTCAATCACGATCGTTTTTGACCGACTCGCAGATGTCCGCGTAAGCTCTCGCGATCCACCCACTCGATCTCATGACTGACGAAGATAAGGACGAGCAATTTTACCGCGATACAGAGAGCATCGCCTTCCCGAAACTCGACGATTACCAACTCGCGGTGCTCGAGCCGCTGGGAAGGCGGCGCACGCTGCGGAGTGGCGAGTTCGTCTTCAAGGCGGGGCAGCGCGATCTCGGCCTAACGGTTATTCTGCGTGGCGAAATCGAAGTTTTTGAAGCACGCGAAGGCGCGGAACAAATTCTCGCCACAGCGGGAGAGCGCGATTTCATCGGCGACGTCGCAATGCTCCAGGGCACGTCCGCGTTGGCCAGTGCGCGCGTGAAGTCGGAAGAGTCTGAAATTCTGGAAGTTCCGGCGGTCGAAATCCGCCGCGCGCTCGCCGAGCTCCCCGGTGTGGGCGAGCCGATTGTGAACGCGCTCATCACGCGCCGCCGGCGGCTCCGTCGCGACCGCGAGTTCGCCGGGCTGCGCGTCATTGCGTTGCGCGACACGCGCGAGGGCCATCAGCTCCACGATTTTCTCGACAAGAATCACATCCCACATCGGCTGATTGAATTCGAGAGCGAGCAGGGACAGGCACTCGGCAAGCGACTGCACCTGACGACTCGCGATTTGCCCGCGCTCATCACCGCGACTGGCGCTCCGCTGCGCCGGCCATCGCTGCGCGAAGTTGCGCAAGTGGCCGGTTTGCTCCGTCCGCTCGTGCAAGAAGGCGAGAGCGAGATTCTGTCTGATCTAACGATCGTCGGCGCCGGTCCGGCGGGTCTTGCCGCGGCAGTCTACGCGGCGTCGGAGGGATTGAAAACGGTGGTCTTGGAAAGCTACGCGCCCGGAGGCCAGGCCGGCTCCTCTTCCTTGATCGAAAACTTTTTCGGCTTCCCCACCGGAATAAGCGGCGGAGATTTGACCTATCGCGCGCAGCTTCAGGCCTACCGATTCGGCGCGAAATTTTCCACGCCAGCGCAGGCCCTTTCGCTCGACTACCACGATGGCGGCGAGTATCGCGCGAGCCTGCAAATCGAAGGTTGCCCTGCCACCCTGCGCGCGAAGTGCGTCCTCATCGCGACGGGTGCAGATTACCGGCGCTTAGAGGCGGAGAACCGCGAGCAGTTCGAAGGTTCGGGGGTCTATTATGCCGCGACGGCACTCGAAGGTCAGCTCTGCCGCGGCGCGACCGTGATCGTCGCCGGCGGCGGCAATTCCGCCGGACAAGCCGCCATGTTCCTCTCCGAAGGCGCGGCGAACGTGTTGCTCGTTATCCGCGGCGACGATCTTTCGAAAAGTATGTCGAGTTATCTCTCGCGGCGCGTGGAGGCACGCGAAAACATCGAGCTCCTGCGCCGGACCGAGATTCGAAAAATGACCGGCGGCAAAATGCTCCAAGCGGTCGAGCTAGAAAATACGGAGATGCACGAGCGGCGCATCGTGAAAACGCCGGCGATTTTTTCCATGATCGGTGCGAACCCATGCACAAATTGGTTGCCGCCCCAGATCGAACGCGACGAAAAAGGCTTCATCAAAACCGGACCAGCAGTCACTCATGCACCGGCGTGGAAAGGGAGGGCGCGCCTGCCCGGCCCGCTCGAGACCAGCCTTCCCGGAATCTTCGCTGCGGGCGATGTGCGCTCTGGCTCGGTGAAACGTTGCGCCGCTGCTGTCGGCGAAGGCGGCATGGCGATCGCGGGCGTGCACGACGCCCTCGGCACTTTCGCGTGACCGTGGTCAAGCGGTGATCTGCCGCCGCTCTTCCCGATTGGTTTGCAATCGCAACTGCCCGCAAGCTGCTTCGATGTCGTGGCCTTTTTCGCGTCGCAACGTCCCCGCAATTCCGGCCGCGCGTAAGATCGACAAGAAGTTTTCCTGGCGATTACGTGATGGTCGCGACCACGGCAAGCCCTCCACCGTGTTGTAGGGAATGAGATTCACTTTCGCCGAGAGTCTTCGCGCGTGTTTTGCAAGCAGATGCGCTTGCTCGTCCGAATCGTTCACACCGGCGATCAAAATGTATTCGAAGGTGAGCCGCTGTTTCTTGTGCGCGACGTAATAATCGCAAGCCGAAAGCAATGTTTCGATGTTGTAACGGCGATTGATCGGCATGATACGATCGCGTACTTCGTCCGTCGCTCCGTGCAACGAAACAGCGAGGCGAACTTGCGTCGGTTCGTCGGCTAGTTTTCGAATTTGTGGCGCGAGTCCGCTTGTCGAAACCGTAATGTGCCGCGCGCCGATCCCGAGGCCCCACGGCGAATTGATGATCCGGATCGCGCGCGTCAAGTTCTCGAAGTTAGCGAACGGTTCGCCCATTCCCATGAAAACGATATTGTCAATCTTTTCCCCGCTAGCCCGCTCGACTGCGATGATTTGATCGACAATTTCGTTTGCGCGCAGGTTTCTCGAAAATCCCTCCAGACCGCTCGCGCAAAATTTGCAGCCATAAGCGCAGCCTACTTGGGTCGAGATACAAATCGTGCGCCGGTCCGATTTTTCACCGTAAAGAGCCGGTGAGGCCGGAATCAAAACCGACTCGATAAGATTGCCATCCGGCAGCCGAAACAAAAATTTCTGCGTCGAATCTTTCGACCCGAGCACGCGAACGATGTCGATCTTGTCCAACGAAAATTGCCGCGCAAGTTCTGCGCGCAAAGATTGCGGCAAGTCCGTCATCTCGTCGAAGGAGGTGACTCGCTTTTTGTGAAGCCAATCGGCGATCTGACCTGCGCGATATTTCGGCTCGCCCAGTTCGTCAAGCTTTTCCTGGAGCTCTTCGAGTCGCAAAGATTTTATGTCGATCTTACCGGCGCGCGTCACATTTCATTCTACAAGATTTGCGCTAGAGATAAACGCAAAGGTGGCTAAGGTTTGGTCGCTGTGAGGCAATTCGGTTTTTGCGCGATTTCATTGCTTTTGTTTTTCACTGCCGGCTGCGCGTCGCAAGAGAGTTCCGACACATCCACGACTCAGACGGCGGTGCCCGGAGAAAAAGTTCCCGATGAAGGTCGTGTCGCGCCCGGCACGGGCCCGAACGCGAGTGTGCGTTGGTAAATTTTTCTTGATCGGTTAGGCCCTGACCGGACTATCTGCGCGATGCAGAAATCGCGCACGCCGCTGACAATTGGCTGGCAAGCGGTCAAGGTGAACATGCTTCCCGGATTCGTCCTGCAAGCGACGATGCTGTCGATCGTGCTGGCCCATTATTTTTCGCCGAAGAGCGCCGCGCTGCTAAATCAACTGGCGGATTACAAACGCAATCATGAAGTCGCGTTCGTGATTATCGCGTCCGTGTGCGCCGGCGCACTCTTGCCGGAATTATTCGTCGTTTGCTTTTTCCAGCGCGGCCGCGTGCGCACGCAAAATTTTCGCGATTTGCTCTTTACCGCGCCGTTCTGGGCGATTGACGGCGTCCTTGTCGATCTTATGTACCGAACCTTAGCGATTTGGTTTGGAATGAAAGTCAGCGTGCCAGTCGTCGTCGCGAAGATTTGCGTCGATCAATTCGGTTACAATCCATTCTTTGCCGCGCCCTACGGCATTTGGGGCTACGCGTGGAAACATTGCGACTATTCGTGGAGCAGACTTCGGCCGCTGCTGACGTGGAATTATTATCGGCAGCACGCCATCCCGGTGCTTATTGCGACGTGGGCGGTCTGGATTCCGCTCATGGCGATGATCTATTCGCTGCCGCTCGCTCTGCAATTCCCACTCTTTGCGCTCGCGCTCACGTTCTGGGTATTGCTCATGACTTACATGACAAACCGCTTCGCCGGGAAAATCGAAGCCGACACACCACTGGCGTTGTCAGTTGCAGATTTGTAGCGGTTAAGATTTTGTGAAATGCCGCAGCGCCTCGTGAACGCCGGCGCCGTGTTCTAATTTTGCGACGTAACCGCCGGCATTGCGTACGGCGTCTTTAACTTGAGCGATTGCGTTTGCCGGACACGCCGGCATGGCGGCAACTTTTCCATCCAACATCGAGATGTCGTTATGATGATCGCCGGCGGCGAAAATGTTTTGGCGCGGGATGTCGATTAAACGCGCGAGCTCGGCCAGCGCCGCGCCTTTGTGATAATCGGCGTGGCAAAAGCGCAAATAAACGGTGTTGCGCTGGTAATGAAACTTGGGCTGCTTGGTGCGGGCTTTCTCGATGAACTTCGTGATTCGCTTCATCTCTTCGTCATCCGCGGCGATTAAACCTTCCAGACCTTCGGAATGATAGATCAGGCGCGCTTTTGTCTTTTGATTTACAAAATCGACAACTTCCGCGAGCACAGATTGCGCCGAGTTGAAAAGTTCCGCATGCTCGCGTGCGCAACGTTCGTTCCAATCGCCAAAGGCTTCCCATTTTGCTCCATTTTCTCCCCGGCGAAACACGTCGCGTTCGCTCGTGAGAATGAAATCGGGCCACATCGGAAACGAGAAATCGGTGAGACCGGACTCAAGCAGGTCGACGGAGCGGCCGGTGTTGATCGCGAAGAGCACGCCATCGTTTTGCAAATCGCGGATCAGTTCCATGCAACGATCGTCGAGCACCGGCTCGCTCACGCGCGAGACGAGAGTACCATCGAAATCGATGCTGAGGAGGCGGACTTTCATTGTCGATCTTACGATTGATTCGATTACGAGCCGGAGCAAGAGTAAGACAACGGGAAGATGAAATCGGCTTACGAACTGGCGATGGAGCGGCTGGCCAAGGCGTCGCCCACGCTCGTGCTTACGGATGAGCAAAAAACACAGCTCGCGGAGATCGATTCAACTTACAAGGCGAAGATTGCCGAAAAAGAACTATTTCTAAAGGATCAAATCCAGAAAGCAGAGAACGCGGGGAATTTCGGAGAGATCGAGAAGCTGGAGAAACAACTTATTTCTGAAATCGCGCGTCTGCGGCAAGATTGCGAGGCGAAGAAGGAAAAGCTGCGCGCGAATTTTTCGAAATAGCTGTAGAGGCGCTTGTACCAAGCGCCTATTTCTATAGTTCGGCGTTTGACACAAACGCCGCTACAACAAGATCGACAATCACGCTGGCGCCGACGGCGCGGCGCCCTCCAAA
>Ga0209055_1000566_pt1 | contig 26087 bp, 23 predicted proteins | sample GraSoiAngelo_110_FD_185875 | JGI IMG/M metagenome (GOLD analysis project Ga0209055, IMG submission 185875) | Grasslands soil microbial communities from the Angelo Coastal Reserve, California, USA - 14_0903_12_30cm (SPAdes) (version 2) | ecosystem: Environmental > Terrestrial > Soil > Grasslands ... | reverse complement strand
TGTCCTCGTTGGCGGCGAGATAGACGCCGTACGTCGAGGGCGGAGCGCAGAGCTTGTCGACCTCTTCCTTGAGCGCGGTGATCTGCTCGCGCGCCTCGTAGAGCGCGTTGACGAGCTTCTCGTTCTGGTTGAACGCCTGAACGAGCTGGCGGTTGGCCTCGCGCAGCTTGTTTTCGAGGACCATGAAGTCCTTCGGTGTGTCCTCGAGCTTCTTCCGGAGGTGAACCGTCTCGGCTTCGAGCGACCGGATGTATGCCTGAAGGTCTTGCACCTGGATTTCGTACTCCGTGAGACGGCGCCGCGTGCTCGAATCGGACATAGAGGCGGGAAGGAACTTGGAGAAGCCCTCTCGACTCGGGCTACTCTTCTTGTCGAACTCCTTCATAGCCCATCCCTTCTCACTTGACCCCCTGTTCGCCGCTCATGCACAAGCTTTGGCCGTGTGCTCGAAGTATAGGCGGCTGGAAAAAAGAAAGTCAAGGTTGGCAGGTAACTTACCGCCGGTTGACATGTTGAATTTTCTGTGTTTTTCCCCATCGGGGTGGCTCCTCTGCCACCGGGTCACCGTACCCATGCCCCTCACTCGAGAACGGGAGCAAGTTCTGTACCTGCTTGTCGTCGTGCTCCCCGCTCTCGAAACGAGTGGCGGGAATAGAGGGTTCCACGTATAAAGACGATGATGCCCGCGCCGATGTTCGGTCGCGTCGCTGCCGTTCTGGCTCCGCTCGTGACGTTCCTTGTGACGTTCCTGGTCGCGCAACAGCTTCCGATGCTCACCCGGGCGCTCGGCCAAAGCGTGCCGCCGACCCAGGTCGTCCGCCGCGAGCTCCGGATCGGCGCTCCCGGCGTGCCCTCCGCGCTCGATCCTGGCGCGGCCCTCGAGGGCACGAGCCCACTCATCGCCCGCCAGGTCTTCGACACGCTCGTGGCCTGGCGCGAGGGAAGCACCGAGGTCGAGCCGGCGCTGGCCACCCGATGGAACGTCTCGCGCGACGGCCTCGTCTGGTCGTTTTCCCTGCGCGAAGGTGTCAAATTCCACGACGGGAGCCCGCTCACAGCGCTCGAGGTTGCCGCGAGCTTCGAGCGTCAGCTGCGTCCCGAGACCCAGGGCGCGAACAAGACGTGGCCGGCCCTGCTGCGCGGCGCGCCTGGTGTCGTGAGAGCGGTCCGCGCGCTCAATGCGCGGACGGTCGAGATCGTCCTGGTCCAGCCCTACGCGCCGCTGCTGACGGTGCTCGCGCATCCCGGGCTCGCCATCGCGAAGCCCTCCCAGGCGGCGGACGCGCCCGGACGTCTCATCGGCACGGGACCTTATCGCGTGGTCGACGCCTCGGTGGGGCGTCTTGCGCTCGAGGCGATGCCCGGTTACTGGGCGGGCATCCCGAAGTCCGAGCGCCTCGTGTTCCTCGACGTGAGCGCAGATGACCAGGCCGAGTCCGAGCTCGACTCGCGGTCGCTCGACATCTGGTTTCCGGCTGGGCCGCCGCGACGCGCGGAGGGCGCGCTCTCGACTCCCGGGCTTCGTATCGGCTATCTCGCCTTCCAGACCGAGAAGGAACCCTTTTCGCGACGGACCCTCCGCCAGGCGGTCGCGGCCGCGCTGGACCCGGCGATTCTCGGCCAGACCCTCGAGCGGGCGGCCGTTCCACTCCAGTCGTTCCTTCCTCCCGGGGTCTGGGGACGTCGGGAAGGCTCGCCGATCCTCGGCGGCAGTCGAACCACGGTGAAGGCGCTCATCAAGGAGAGCAAGTGGCCGAAGGAGACGAAGCCGACCTTGCTCGTCCCGGCGGAGACGGCACCGCTCAACCTGCCCAAGCTGGCCGAAACCATCCAGCTCCTGCTGGGCTCAGACGACCTGCCGTTCAATATTCAGGCAGAGCCGGAGGCGACCGCACGCTCGCTCATGCAGGCCGGTGCCTTCGACATGGCGCTGGCGGAGGCGACGGTCGCCGGGGGCGATCCCCACCTCCTCCTGTACCCGCTCTCGGCCAGCGAAGCGGCGACCAAGGGCCCGCGCGCGCTGAACTTCTCCTTTTATCGAAATCAGCGGCTGGACGACGTGCTGATCCGGGCGAGTCAGCTTTCCTTCCGCTCCGAGCGCCAGCGTCTCTACCAGCGCGGGCAGGCCATGCTGGCCGAGGAGCTGCCGTGGCTGCCGATCTACGTGCGCCTGCAATGGGCTGTGGCGCGCTCCGACGTCAGGGGCCTCCGCCTCCACCCGACCGGCATCCACCGCCTCGACACGGTGAGCCTCGAGATTCCGCCTTCCGTCGCCCCGGCTCCCGGCGCGACTCGCTGACGAGGCGAGACGGTCTCCGCGCAATGCCGTCGATCGCCGACACCACGGTCGAGATGGTCGAATGGGTCTTCCCGGAGCACGCGGGCGGACCGGGACAGATTCACGGCGGACGGATGATGGAATGGATCACCAAGGCCGGCACCCTGGCCGCCTCGCGCGTGGCGCGCGGCACCGTGGTCCTCGGCGCGATGGACGACATCGACTTCCTCCATCCGGTGAAGGTGGGCCAGATCGCCATCTTGAGAGCCCGCGTCGAGGACGTCGGGACGAGCTCCCTCGAGGTCGGGGTGCGGGTGTTCGCCGAGGACGTGCTGACCGGGGAGCGCCGGGTCACCCTGAACTCGCACCTGGTCTTCGTGAAGGTCGACGAGAGTGTGCGTCCGCGCCCGGTCGAGGCTAAGATCCGTCCCCGGGACGAGACCGAGTCGGCGCTGGTCGAGGGCGCCCAGGCGCGGCGCACGCACCGGTTGGCCCGCTTCGCCAGGCGGGCCTCACGCCTGTCCGAGAGCGCCGAGACCGATCTCGACGCCAGCGACGTGGATGTCCGGTGGCGGTTCGAGTCGGTTCGGAGCGTCCTGCCCGAGGATGCGCTGTTCGGAAACACCATGTTCGTGGGCAAGATGCTCATGGCGCTCGACGAGGCGGGCGGGATCCTCTCGATGCGATACTGCAAGGGGCTCGTGATGACGGCGTGCGTGGACGCGATGGACTTCTACTCGCCGATCTTCACGCACGAGGTCGTCACGTTCAAGACGGCGCTCAATCACGTCGGCACCTCGTCGCTCGAGGTCGGCGTGAAGGTGCTGGCAGAAGTCCCGTGGTCCGGCGAGGTCCGGCACGCGTGCACCGCGTTCGTGACGTACGTGCACCTCGGGCCCGACCTGCGTCCGCGACCGTGTCCGCCGTATACGCCGATGACCGCGGACACGCGGCGCCGGTGGGAGGCTGCGCTCGGTCGGCGAGCGCAGCGGCTCGAGCGGGTGAAGGCACTCAAGGCGATGCTGCTCAACGAAAGAGGGTAGGACGATGTCAGGGCACTCCCGGTGGGCACAGATCAAGCGTAAGAAGGGGAAGACCGACGTCCAGCGCGGCAAGCTCTTCTCGAAGATCCTCCGTGAGATCACGGTGGCGGCGAAGAGCGGCGGCGGCGATCCCAAGGCCAACATGCGCCTGAAGGCCGCCATCGAGTCGGCGAAGGAAGCAAACATGCCGCAGGACAACATCAAGCGCGCGGTCCAGAAGGGTACCGGCGAGCTGCCGGGGGAGTCCTACGAGGAGATCTCGTACGAGGGCTACGCGCCGGGCGGCGTCGCCGTCCTGGTTCAGGTGCTCACCGACAACCGCAATCGAACCGGCCCCGAGATCCGCCACGTGTTCGAGAAATTCGGGGGCAACATGGGCTCCTCGGGCGCCGTCGCGTGGATGTTCGAGCGCCAGGGGATCATCCAGGTCGACGCCTCGAAAATCGACGAGGACGACCTGCTCGGCAAGGCGCTCGACGCGGGGGCGACCGACATGCGTCGGGCCGAAAAAGCTTTCGAGATCATCACCGCGCCTGCTGAAATGGACGCCGTGCGCGACGCGCTGAGCCGAGCGCGGGTTCCGGTGCTGGAGGGCCAGGTCAGCTTCGTGCCGCAGTCGACGGTGCGGGTCGAAGGCAAAGACGCGACGTCCGTGGTGCGCCTGATCGAGGCGCTGGAGGAATTGGACGACGTCCAGTCCGTCTACGCTAACTACGACATTCCCGACGAGGTTCTCGAGGCCATCTCGGCCGCCTAGCCTCAGGGTCCTCGGCGTCGACCCCGGCCTGGTCGGGACCGGCTACGGGCTGATCGAGCCGGTCCCCGGCGGGGTCGCCGTGCTCGGCAGCGGCGTCATCTCGACGAGCGCGGATCTGCCGCTCGACGCGCGGATCCATCTGATCTACGACGGCATACGCGGCCTTCTCGAGGCGCACACGCCGACGGTGCTCGTGCTCGAGGACCTGTACGCCGAGTATCGCTTCCCGCGGACCGCGCTCTTGATGGCCCACGCCCGCGGGGTGATCTGCCTGGCCGCGCGTCAGCGCGACGTCGCGGTGATGGCGCTGGCGCCGGCCGAGGTCAAGCGCGCGGTCGCCGCCGCCGGCGCCGCCTCCAAGCACCAGGTGCAGCACTCGGTGCGCCGCATCCTCAAGCTCGACGCGCTCCCGACCCCGTCGCACGTCGCCGACGCGCTCGCGCTGGCGCTCACCGGGTTCTCGCGTCTGGGCGGGCGGCTGTCGTGATCGCGACCCTCACCGGCCGGCTGCGGCGCAAGCTGGAGGACCGCGTGATCGTCGAGTGCGGCGGCCTCGGCTACGAGGTGTTCCTGCCGCCGATCGCGCTGCGCCAGATCGAGCACGTCGGCGCCGGCCCGGGCGAGAAGGGGAGCGAGCTCGAGCTCGTCATCTACTACCACGCGACCCGCGATCAGCCGCGCCCGGTCCTGATCGGCTTCACCTCCGATCTCGACAAGGAGTTCTTCGAGAAGCTGATTACGGTGAAGGACATCGGTCCGATGGTCGCGGCGCGCGCGCTCGCGCTGCCGGTGAGCGAGCTCGCCTCGGCGATCGCGCGACAGGACGAAAAGTTCCTGCGCGGCCTGCCCGGCGTCGGCCCGCAAAAGGCCAAGAACATCGTGGCGCAGCTCCAGAACAAGGTGGCGAAGTTCGCGCTGGCGCGCGCCGGCGCGCCGGTCGAGCCCGTCGCCGCCGCGCCGGCACCGGTCGATGCCGACGGTCTGCGAGAGCTGGTGTGGGAGATCATGGTCAAGCAGCTCGGCCATCGGCCCTCGGAGGCCTCGCAGCTGATCACCGATGCGCTGCGCCGCCGTCCCTCGGTCACGACGCCCGAAGAGCTGTTCGACGAGATCTACCGCGGGGAGAGGGCGTGATGTCAGCCGCGGCCGACGAGGGCAAGATCCTCAGCCGCGTCGCGGCGCCCGAAGAGGCGCAGTTCGAGCGCCAGCTCCGCCCGCGCACGTTCGAGGAGTACGTCGGCCAGGAGCAGGCGGTCTCGAGCCTCCGGGTCTCGGTCGACGCGGCGAAGATGCGAGGGGAGTGCGTGGACCACGTGCTGCTCTACGGTCCACCCGGCCTCGGCAAGACGACGCTCGCCGGGATCCTCGCCAACGAGATGGGCACGACTTTGGTGACGACCGCCGGGCCGGCGATCGAGCGGGGCGGCGACCTGATGGGCATCCTGACCAACCTCGGCGAGAAGGACGTCCTCTTCATCGACGAGGTCCATCGGCTCCCCCGGGCGGTGGAAGAGCTCCTGTACCCGGCGATGGAAGACTACGCCGTCAACTTCGTCATCGACAAAGGGCTTCATGCCCGAACGCTCAAATATGCGCTCCGGCCCTTCACGCTCGTCGCCGCGACGACGCGTCCCGGGATGCTCTCGGCACCGCTGCGCGAGCGGTTCGGCATCTTCCACCACCTCGATTTCTACTCGGAAGCCGAGCTCACCCGGATCGTCAACCGCTCGGCGGCGATCCTCGAGACGCGGATCGAGCCCGACGGCGCGCACGAGATCGCGCGCCGCTCCCGCGGCACGCCTCGCATCGCGAACCGGCTGCTCCGTCGCGTGCGCGACTACGCCCAGGTGAAGGGCGACGGCGTGATCAACGAGGACATCGCGCACCGCGGGCTCGACAGCGAGGGCGTCGACGCTCGCGGCCTCGATCGGCTCGACCGGCGGTTTCTGGCGGCCATCGTCGATCACTACGGCGGTGGGCCGGTGGGCCTCGAGGCGATCGCGGCGACGATCAACGACGAAGCCGAGACCCTCTCGGAGCTGGTCGAGCCCTACCTCCTGAAGATCGGGTTCGTCGTCCGGACCCCGAACGGCCGTCGGGTCACCCGCGAAGCATACCGGCATCTGGGCAAGCAGCCCCCAGCCGCGGCTCCGGGCCAGCAGGGCCTGTTCGAGTGACGGGCCCGAATACCGCGCACCAGTGAACATCGCCATGCGGAGCCGGGTCGCGCCTTTCTCAGGCCACCCTCGGCGCAAGCCGGCCTCATGGACCCCGCTACAACGGAGCCGGGTCGCGCCTTTCTCAGGCCACCCTCGGCGCAAGCCGGCCTCATGGACCCCGCTACAATAAACGTCGGCAAAGTCCTCGTCGCCTTCGGTCTCCTCATCACCCTGGCCGGCGTGGTGCTCGTGCTGGTCGGCCGCGTGCCCTGGATCGGCCGGCTGCCCGGGGACATCCACTTCCAGCGCGGGAACTTCACGTTCTATTTCCCGCTCGCGACCTCGCTGCTGCTGAGCGTCGTCCTGACCCTCCTCCTGTACCTGCTGGGCCGCCGTTGAGCAGCCTCTTCGCGGCGGCGGCGCTGCTGGCGCTGTCGGCAACCGCCATGGTCGGGGCGGACACGATCCGCGTCGCCATCGCCGAGAACGCGCGCGCGGCCGATCTGCGCGGCCTCAACATCGAGGTGAGCGAGCTCGGGTGCGCGACGTGCACGCGAACCTGGCGAACCGACAGCGTCCGGGCCGTCGCCAGCGGTCAGTCGGTCGAGATCGGCGGCCGGTTCGCTCCGGCCTTTCGACTGACGAGCGACGCGCCCATCCGGATGAACGGGCGCGACTATCCCGCGACACTCGAGATCGTCCGCTACGGAGACGGCCTCGCGATCGTGAACGAGCTCCGCCTCGAGGAATACGTCGTCGGCGTCCTGCGCGCCGAGACCAGCGAACGGTGGCCGCTCGAGACCTTGCGCGCGCAGGCGATCGTGGCGCGTACCTACGCCGCCTTCCATCGGGCGTCGAGCGGGACCAGGCCCTACCATATCCTCGCCTCGACCACGCACCAGATGTATCTGGGACACGTGCCCGCGTCCTCGCCGATCTGGGACGCCGTGCGCGACACGGCCGATCAGGTGCTCTTGTGGGACGGCGAGCTGTTCCCGGCGTTCTACCACTCGACGAGCGGCGGTTACACGGAGGATCCGCGCACGGTGTTCGCGGCGCGGAACATGCCAGCGCTCAAGGCGATCCGCGACGAGTTCTCGGCGGCGGCGCCTCATTTCTACTGGACCCTCGATCTCAAGCTCGCGGACCTGGCCGACATCCTCAAGCGAAACGGCTACGACGTGGGCACGGTCACCGCGATCGAGGTGACCGAGCGCACGCAATCGCTCCGCGTGGCGAGCCTGACCGTTCACGGCACCCGGAGCTCCGCGCGGCTGCGCGGCAACGATTTCCGTCGCATGGTCGGCTACGAGACCGTCAAGTCGACGCTCTTCGCGGTGGCGCTCGACGGCGCGGTCGCCCGTTTCTCCGGCCGCGGCTACGGCCACGGCGTGGGCATGTCCCAGTGGGGCGCCAAGGGAATGGCCGAGCAGGGCTACAAGGCCGAGAAGATCCTCGAGTACTACTATCCCGGGGCGACACTCGGCTTCCTTGGCGCGCGGTCGCGGTGACGATCTCCTGGCAGGACTTCGAGAAGGTGGACATGCGCGTCGGAGTCGTCACCGACGCCAAGGAATTTCCCGAAGCGCGGCGCCCGGCCTACCGGCTCTGGGTCGACTTCGGCCCAGTGCTCGGGGTGAAGCGCTCGAGCGCACAGATCACCGCGCATTACCGGCCCGCCGAGCTGATCGGCCGGCGGGTGGTGGCGGTCGTCAACTTTCCCCCGAAGCAGATCGGCCCGTTCATCTCCGAGGTGCTCGTGCTCGGCGCCTACAACGAGGCCGGCGAGGTCATCTTGCTGAATCCCGACCAGCCCGTCGCGCCCGGATCCAGGATCGGCTAAGCTCTCGCCCGGAGGGCCAGGCGATGAGAGTCGGAATCTCGCTGACGAGCGGTCATTCGGTGAAGGATCCGCGAGAGGGCGCGCGCTGGATGATCGAGCGGGCCGCTGCCGCGCGCCAGGCCGGTCTCGACTCCCTGTTCGTCGGTGATCACCACTCGACGCCGGGCCCGTACTACCAGAACGTCCCGATCCTCGGGCGGCTCCTCGCCGAGTGGGGTGAGGCACCGGCCGGCTGCCTGTTCCTGCTGCCCCTCTGGAATCCCGTGCTCGTCGCCGAGCAGGTCGGGACCCTCGCGGCGATCACACGCGGCCGCTTCATCTTCCAGTGCGGACTCGGCTACGACGAGGCGCAGTTCGCGGCGATGGGCACGAGCCTCAAATTTCGGCCCTCGGCCTTCGAGGAATCGTTCTCGATCGTCCAGCGCCTGCTGCGGGGTGAGACCGTGAGCTCGTCCGGGCGCTTCTCGTTTCGCGACGCCAAGGTGGCGCTGCGGCCGGCCGAGAACGTCGAGTACTGGATCGGCGCCAGCGCGCGTCCGGCCATCGACCGCGCCGCCCGCCTGGCGGACGGCTTCCTCGCGTCACCCTCGCTCACGCTCGACGAGGCGCGCGACCAGGCCGCGTTCTATCTGGAGCGCTGCAAGGCCCACGGCCGGACGCCCAGGGCCGTCGCGCTCCGCCGCGACATCTACGTCGGCGAATCGGCCGCCGACGCCGACGAGGTGAAGGCGAAAGTCCTGGCCGCCGGGTATCGCGGAATCCCGGCCCCGGCCCTCGTCGCGGGCTCGGTCGAGCAGGTCGTCGGGCGGTTCGCCGAGCTCGCGGCGCTCGGCTACACCGACGTCATCGTCCGCCACATCTCTAGCGACCACTCGAAAGTTCTGGGTTCCCTCGCCCGGTTGCGTCGAGTGCGGGAGGCTCTCGCCAGCGTTTGAGTGCACATCGGGGGGAGCGGGCGCCGCTCCGCGATGACCCGGGGCGGTGAGTCGCACGCACCCCCCGATTGCCCCCCACCGGTTTTATGCGGACGGCAAAGACCGGATCGTCAGGCCAGGCGGCGGCGAAGCATCTGCTGCAAGCTCTGACGGCTCAGGCCGAGGCGCTCAGCGGCGCGCGTCTTCGAGCCGCATTCGCGGAGCGCGTCGTCGATCATCCGACACTTGAGCTGCTCGATCGCCTCGTTGAGCGTCGGGCTCGAGCCCGGCGCCTCCCCGGCCTGCCGGATGCGATCGGACAGGTGCTCGGCGCCGATCGGCCGGCCGTCGTCGGCGAGCGCGACGGCGCGCTCGATCTCGTTTTCCAGCTCGCGCACGTTCCCGGGAAACGGATAGGCGCGCAGGCAGCGGAGCGCCTCGGCCGAGATCGACGGCACCGCGCGCCGGGCGCGCTGGCGATAGAGACGTAGAAAGTAGTCGGCGAGCGCGGGGATGTCCTCGGACCGCTCGCGGAGCGGCGGGAGCCGGATCGGAAACACGTCGAGGCGATAATAGAGGTCCTTGCGAAAGCGACCGTCCCTGACCTCGGCTTCGAGATCGGCGTTGGTCGCCGCGATGACCCGCACGTTCACCTTGCGATCGGACGACGTCCCGACGCGGCGGATCTCGCCCTCCTGGAGCACCCGCAAGAGCCGGACCTGCATCGGGGTGCCCATCTCGCCGACCTCGTCGAGGAAGATCGTGCCCCCGTCGGCCTCCTCGAACAGACCCTTACGCTCGCCGGTCGCGCCGGTGAACGCGCCGCGGGCATGACCGAACAGCTCCGACTCGAGGAGTGATTCGGTGAGCGCGCCGCAGTTCTGGGCCACGAACCGGGCGGCCCGTCGAGGGCTGTTCTCGTGGATCAGGCGCGCGAACAGCTCCTTGCCGGTACCGGTCTCGCCGAGCAGGAGCACCGTGGTGTCGCTCTCGAGGACCCGCCGCGCCAGCTCGACGGCGCTCCGCAGCCCCGACTGTGCCCCGACGAGCTTCTCGAGCGACAGGGGCCGCTCGCGCGCCGCGGAGGCTTCGCGCTGCATCGCGTTGCACGCCAGCTCGAGCTCGTCCCTGAGACGTGCGTTTTCGCGAGCGAGCTCGTAGCGCTCCGCCGCGCGCCGCACGACCACCAGCAGCTCGTTGGGATCCCAGGGCTTGGGAATGAAGTGGTAGATCCGGCCCGTGTTGATCGCCTCCATCAGATTGTCGACGTCCGTGAAGGCGGTGAGCACGATGCGGATCGCGTGCGGGGCGATGTCCTGGCTCCGCCGCAAGAGCTCGACGCCGGTCATCCCGGGCATCCGGTGATCGGTGAGGATGACCGCCACCTCCTGCCGCTCCAGGACGGCCAGCGCCTCGTCGCCGTGGCTCGCGCGCACGACCGGGAACTCGGCCGCCAGGATCGCCTCGAGCGCGTCGAGCACACGCGGCTCGTCGTCTACGATCAGGACCGTCGGTCGCTCCACGAAGGCTCCTCGTCGCTGCGAGATACGAGTGGATCGAGCGGCACAGGCTCGCGGTAGCCGAGAATCTCGTACAGCGCCTGCCGGTGCTTGATGCCCTTCAAGCGGGGCGTCCCAAGCTCCCGGTATTTCACGAGACCACAAACCTGGTGGAACGTCTCCTCACTCGCGATGATATGCGCGTCGAAGAGCCTTGTCATGCGCTGGATGCGAGCGGCCGCGATCATCGCGCGGCCGACCACGATCAGCTCGCGGCGTACCGCGGAGCCGATCGTGCCGGCCATGACGCGGCCCGAGCTGATCCCGACGCCGATATCGAACGTCGGCAGACCGGCCTTCGCCCAGCGCGTGCCGAGCTTCTGGACCGCGGCGACCATGTCGATCGCCGCGGACACGGCGCGCATCGGCGCGTCCTCGGCGCCTTCGGGCACGCCGAAGAGCGCCACGATCTCGTCGCCGATCAGCTGCTCCACCGTGCCCTGGTGAGCGAAGATGACCTCGATCATCTCCGTGAAGTAGTCGTTGAGCAGGCGGATGATCGTGGGCGCCGGGGTGTTCTCGGTGAGACGCGTGAAACCGCGGATGTCGGCGAACAGGACCGTGGCCTGGCGCCAGTCCCCCGGAAGCTCGAGCAGCCGCGGGTTGGCCACCGCGAGGTCGACCAGGCGCGGGGACACGTAGCGCTGAAGCTGCGCCCGCAGCGCCGCTTCCCGCACCAGATCGTCCTGGGCGGCCGAGAGCCGCGCGAAGGCCACCTGCAGATCGTGGTTCTTCGCCTCGAGGTCTCCGATGAGCCGCTCGCGCTCGCGCGTCAGACGGTAGCGCTCGAGTCCGCGCCGCACGGTGTGAAGCAGCTCCTTGGGGTCCCAGGGCTTCGGAATGAAGTGATAGATGTTCGCCGCGTTGATCGATTCCATCAGCGCGTCGGCGTCGGTGAAGCCGGTGAGGAGGATCCGCACCGTGTCGGGCGAGACGTCGCGGCTCCGGGCGAGCAGGTCCGTCCCGCTCATGCCGGGCATCCGCTGGTCGCTGATGATCAGGGCGACCGGCTGCGTCAGCAACAGCTCGATCGCCTCGTCGGCCCGCTGCGCGCGAAGGATCTGGTAGTCGCTCGCCAGGAGGGCTTCGAGCGAGTCGAGGACCCGGGGCTCGTCATCGACCAGCAGCACGATCTCGCCGCCGCGCAACGCTATCTCGAACGGCTCAGCGGGACCGAGACCGTGAAGGTGGCGCCTCCGCTGGGCGTGTTCTCCGCCCGGATCTGGCCCCCGTGCTTCTTCACGATCTCGTAGCTGATGGACAGCCCCAGCCCGGTGCCCTCGCCGACCGGCTTGGTCGTGTAGAAAGGATCGAAGATGCGGCCGAGGCTCTCGGGCGCGATGCCCGGGCCGGTGTCGCTGATCGCGATCACCGCGGTGGCGTTCTCCCGCCGGGTCTCGATGGTGATCGCGCCCTCGGCGGGAATCGCCTGCGCGGCGTTCGCGAGCAGGTTCAGGAAGACCTGATCGATCTGCGAGCGCACACACTCGACCGGCGGCAGGTCCCCGAACTTGCGGTGGATCGTGATGCGGTCCTTCAGGAGGTGATTCAACAAGGTCAGGCTCGATTCGAGGTCCTCGTGCAGGTCGACCGGTTGCCAGACGTCGTCCTGGCTCCGCGCGAACACGCGCAGGTCGCGCACGATCTTTCGCGCCCGCTCGGCCCCCTCGCGGATTCCGTGGATCATCGAATCGAGGTACTTCAGCGCGTAGTCCACCTTGAGCTCGTCCCACGTGTGCTGCATCCGCTCCGCTTCCGCCCGCCCCAGGGCAACGGCACGATAGGCCTCGAGCATCCCGCGCAAGCGCTTCACGAAGTCGTCGAGCGTCGAGACGTTGGAGAAGACGAACCCGATCGGGTTGTTCAGCTCGTGGGCGACACCCGCGACGAGCTGACCGACCGAGGCCATCTTCTCCCGCTGGATGAGCTGCATCTGCGTGGCCTGCAGATCGCGATATGCGGCGTGCAGCTCCTCGTTCGCGGCGCGCAGCTGCTCGGTCCGTACCCGCACCTTCTCCTCGAGCCCGCGGGACAGATCCTCGATGGTCCGGAAGCTGTCGGCCTTGTCCACCGCCGCCGCGACATGGTTGGCCACCGCGGTCAGCAGCTCGACGTCGCCGGCCCCGAGCCCGCGGGCTTCGCTCGACACCGCCTGGATCACGCCGAACACCCGGCCTCGGACCGTGAGGGGCACCGCGACCCCTGAGCGCACGTTCAGCGACCGCGCCAACCGGAGGTCGGCCGGCTCGCTGGTCGTCTCGACGTCTTCGACGAGCACCGGGACCCCGGTGGCCGCCACTTTCGCCGCCACGCTCGCGCCCGGATCGAACGGCAGATCGACCTTCTCGAACTCCGCCCCGGACGGGCCGCCCACCCCCTTGTGGCCGACGATCCGCCGGCGCTCGCGGTCGACCAGGAACAGGTAAGCGCCCTGGTATCCCATCCGGTGGACGAGCTGGTCGAGCGCCTGCTGGTAGATCCGCTCCGGATCGAGCGTGGCGTTCACCGCGGCGCCGAGGTCGCTCAGCAGCGAGAGCTGCTGGACCTTGGTCCCGAGGTCACGGAACTTCTTTTCCAGCTCGAGACTCGAGTAGACGATCTCGTCGGCCTGGACCTTCAGGAGCTTCTGAAAGTGCCTGCGCCGATCGTGCTGGTAGCGCGCGTAACCGAGCGCCCCGCCGCAGAGAGCCGGCAGCGCGGTGAGCGCGGCCGTCGTCGGCCAAACCAGCACGGTCGTGGTCGCGAGGAGTACGCCGAGGGTCGCCGAGGCCGCGACGCCACCAGCGGCCGGTATCCAGAACCGAGCGCCGAACGACGGGTTCTTCCAGCGGACCTCCCACTCGCAACACTCGTCACCCCGGGCGGCGCATCGATACTCGCTCACGTGCGCGCGTGGCAGCTGCCAGTTGGTCGGAAACCGCTCGTAGCACACGCGCGTCCAGGTGCAGAGCCATCGCGGCATCGCGACGCCCGCGTTGGGCGTCAAGCGAAAGACCGCTCGTCGGCGGCCCATCGAAAGGATCTCGAACCGCGCCCAGCCCTGGTGCAAGAGCATGTTGGTGGTGTCCGCATAGACTGCCCGCGGACTGCCCAGGCTCATCGTGTAAGCCCCGACCCACCCCCGCTCCTCACGCGACGGCTTCCACTCCATGAAGTCGTCGGCGAAACGCCGCCCCCAACGATCCTGGTCCGGCTCGTTCATGAGCTTCATGGCGAGCCGCACGAGCTGGTCGGCGAGCGTCAGGGGAATCCAGTTGTACTCCGCGGTCAGGTACTCACGCGGGTGGCCCGCGGCCCGGAGAAGCGTCGCGAGGCCCTCCGGACCGACGGTCCGCTCCACGAAAGGGACGAGCCCTTTCGTGAGAATGCAATTGATTTCCCCCGACATCGCCGACCAGCTCCTCGCCTCTAACGTGGCTTGTACACGAACTCCGAGGTGATGCGCACGGGGTTCGCGAGGGTGTCGCGCACGGGCGACTTGCGATCGATCGTCTCCTTGCACCGGCGGACCTTGTCCTCGGGCGCCGGGCTCTTGATCGTGACCGTGTAGCGGATGTCGCTGAATCCGGTACGGACCGACTTGTCGTGCCCGAGGAGCCCTCGGAAGTCGAGGGCCGCTTCCATGTCGATATCGATCCCGTCGAGCGGGACGTCGAACATGGCGGCGTTGCTGGCGATCCCGGAGGTGACACAGCCGGCGAGGGCGGCCACCAGCGTCTCGGCGGGCGTGGGCGCGCTATCGACACCGCCCAGGACGTCGGGATCGTCGGTCATGATCCAGAACTTGCGCGTGGGCGGGAAGAGATCCTGGCCGGCCGCCTGGATGGTGCCGATCTCGACCAGCGTCTTCGTGCCGCGCCGCCAGCTGGACTTCAGCTTGAACGTGGCCTTCGAGAGGGCTGGATTCGCCCGCATCATGCCGTCCAGCTCCTTGAACTTCGCGACGTTCACGTCGTTGATCTGCTCTCCCATGACGCCCTCCGTGATTTCAGAGCAGGTTTGCGATCAATCGGGCGGCGCGCTCGGTCCCACCGACCGGCACGTCGCGAGGATGAACAGGCTTGCCGAGGTGATCGAGGATCGCGGCCCCGAGCTCCTCCGGCGAAGTCCGGTCGAAGTCCATCCGGATCCCGGCGCCGAGCCGCTCGAGGCGGCGCGAGACGAAGAACTGCTGCTCGAAGTGATTGCGGAGCGGGAAATAGAAGAACGGCGTGTGCAACGCGGCGAGCTCCATGGTGGTCGTGAGCCCACCCTGGACGATCGCCAGATCGGCCGCCGCATGGTGCTCGAAGAGCCGCGGGACGAACGGCCGCACGTCGATCTGGGGACTCGTGGGCAGCTCGCTCGCGTCCAGACGCGGCCCGGCCACCAGGATCATCCGCGCGTCGGGCACTTGGTGCGCCACCGGTGCGAACGCTTCGGCGCACTTGCGCAGGAGATGGCGACCCGCGCGGGTTCCCCCGACCGAAACGAGAATCACACGCTCGCCGTCGGGGTAGCCGAGCGCGCGCCGGAGCCCCGGCTTGTCGCGGTACGCCGCCGGGTCGAAGTGGTACGTGTAGCCGGAGAACTGGAAGTGCTCGCGGGCCCACTGGCGCATGTTCGGAAGGCTTGGACCGAACTCACGGTCGATCACGTCCTCCGCGTCGCCGACCATCAGCGAGAGGTCCCGGACGTCCGGATGCAGGCGCAGGTGGTCGATGTTCTCGGCGTTCTTCTCCCACGCCCGCCGGAACTCCACGGAGTCCGGGTCGTCCCGCATCGGGAGCATCCCGATGAAGTCCGTGATGAAGACGTACGGGGCTCGCTTGAGATCCGGGTTCTCGTGCAGGAAGTAATCGAGGTCCCAGCCCTCGTCGCCAACCCACAGATCGTAGTCGTCGGCCTCGACCACGTCGGCGAACGTCATGAAGTTGGTGGTGAAGATCTCGTCCATGTCCCAGAGCGCGTTGAACGCGTGCAGCTCGTGGTCGCGGGCCCAGCCTTCGACGTGAGCGCTCTCGTTCAGCAGGTGCTTCGTCGCCGGATGCAGCCGCTCACCCCAGCTCGTCACGACGCGGTCGGCGGGATCGGCGGCGAGGAAGTCCACCGTCGTATCCGGGCTGATCTCCCGGATCTGCTTCGCGATGGCCAGATCCCGCTGGATGTGGCCCAACCCGATCGGGCTCGAAAGCCAGAGGATGCGCCGCCGCGCGCTCCGGCGGGGTCGCGGCGGCGGCGCCGCACGCTCGGTCGTCGCCGGGATCGCGCGCGCCTCGACCGGTCGATCGAGGACGAAATCACGGATGAGCCGGTTGACCTTGACCGCGTCGCGGCCCTGGAGCGCGTGCCCGCCACCTTCGAAGGTGATCAGTCGCGCGCCGGGGACCGCCTGCGCGAGCTTCCGCGCGTGGTTGTAGGGAACGATCTTGTCCTGCGTGCCGTGGAGCACCAGGGTCGGGGTGGTGATGCGGGGCAGGACGTCGTACACGCTGGTCCCGTCGATCGCGCGGAGCGACTCGACCAGGACGTCCGGTGTGGTCTCGCCGGCCCACGCGAACATGTCCTCGATGCCCTTGAGCGAGTGCGGCTCCTGGAACACGCGCTTGAACAACCGCTGACGCCAGCCGTCGAAGTCGCTCCGAATGACGGCGGCGACCTTCTCCTCGAAGGGCTGCGGCACGGCCTCGGAGTACTGCCCGGCGATGAGGATCAGGTGCGACACCTGCTCGGGGTGCTCGGCGACGTACCGGAAGGCCAGCATCGCCGCACAGGACAGCGCGACGAGCGCGAACGGCGGCCGCGCCGTCGCGTCCACTACGCCCCTCAGGTCCTGGTAGCGCGTCTCCAGATCGTAGCCGCTCGCCGGTCGGTCGGAGCGCCCGTTGCCGCGCTGGTCGAACGTGACCACGCGGAAATACCGCGACAGATACGGGATCTGATATTTCCACATCCGGCTGTAGGACACGGGCTGACACTGCGGGCACAGCAGGATGTCGCGAGCGCCGTTCCCCGTCGCCTGATAAAAGATTTTCGCGTCCGGACGATAGACGTACATGGTGTTCAGGCCTCCCGCCGCCCTCGATGCCCGAGCTCGTAGAGAACCAATGCCGCGGCGCCTCGCATGCTCCGCCGCTTGTCCGTGGGAACGATGGAGATTCGCGTGTTCGAAAGCGCGGGCGCGTAGGCGTAGCGGCGGACGCGCTGGAGAATATCGGTCTCGAGCGGTAGGAGCGATTCGGCGACACCCCCGGTGATGATGACGACCTCGGGGTTCATGCCGTTGACGATCCCGCCGAGGCTCGCGCCCAGCGCTTCACACGCCTCCTCGACCATGGCTCGCGCCACCGGATCGCCGGCGCGCGCGGCCTCGAACACGGTTGTCGAGGTGATCGCGGAGGCTTCGCCGCCGGCGAGCGTCAGCAACGCGGACGATCGCAGCGGATCGATTCGTCGCCGGGCCTCGAGCGCCATCTGGGCCCCGCCCAGGTACATGCCGAGGCAGCCCTTGCCGCCGCAGAAGCAGGCCGGCCCGTCGAAGTTGATCGGAACGTGACCGAGCTCGCCGCCGAATCCGGCGTGGCCGCGCACGACGCGGCCGTCGTGAATGATCCCGCCGCCGATGTTCGTGCCGACCGCCAGCAGCACGAGCGAGGCGGCGCCCCTGGCCAGACCGAACGTCGACTCGCCGAGCGCGAGCGCGTTCGCGTCGTTGTCCACGAAGGCCGGGAGCCCCGTCCGGGTGCTGATCTGCTCGCCGAGCCGCAAGTCAGCGAGCTCGGGCACCGGATGGTGCGGCGGCTTGACCATCACACCCTTCTCGGGATCGATGGCGCCGGGAACGCCGACTCCGACGCCGGTCAGGGTCAGGCCCGTCCCGGCCGTCTTCACGAGCAGGTCGTCGACGACTTCGAACAGGGTTTCGACCGCCGTCCCGGGCCCATGGCCGTGTGTCGGCGCCTGCACTACTTCCAGGACGTCGCCGGCGCCGGTGACGAGGCCGCCGGCAATGGTCGTAGCCCCGACGTCGATCCCCATCGTCGTGACATTCCCACCTGACTCGATCGCATCCGGGCGGATCGCGGTTCCTCCTCGGTCGAGTAACGACGGGCTCGGGTCGAGCAAGCCTCGTACCACGCCGCGACCTCGCCTTTTGGGCGGCTGTTCGACGCCGGATGCAATGTCGCCTTGCGGGGGCGCCGCCGGACTCGCCCGCGACCCGCCGGTTCTGGCCATTTGACCATGCAAGGAGGCCTGGCGGTGGCGGTCCCTCGACGTGCCCCCTCGTATGGCGCGCGGAGGCCGTCGGCCGCGAGGTACGAGGTACACTGACGTGCCGTGGACCTGTCCGAGCTCGACTACAACCTTCCGTCCGAGCTGATCGCGCAGACGCCTGCCTCGTCTCGCGACGCCTCGCGGCTCCTCGTGATCGATCGGGCGCGCGCCGGCTTCGAGGATCGCGGCTTCGCCGAGCTTCCCGACCTGCTTCGCGCCGGCGACTGCCTCGTCGTCAACAACTCGCGCGTGATCCCGGCGCGAGTGCTCACACGGGACGCCGACGGGCGTGAGATCGAGCTCCTCTTCGTCGAGGCGGTCGACGGCCACCGCTGGCGGGCGCTGACTCGCCCGGGACGTCGCAGCCGCGCGGGTGTCGAGCTCCTGGTTGGCGATACGAGCGCTCGGCTTCGTATCGTCGGCGTCGACGCGGACGGCCAGCGCGTCGTCGAGCGGCTGGACGGCACGATCGACGGGTTGCTGCGCGAGCACGGCCGGCTCCCGTTGCCGCCGTACATCGAGCGATTCGCGGCGCCTACCGCTGACGATCTCGAGCGCTACCAGACCGTCTACGCGCGACCGCCCGGGTCGATCGCCGCGCCGACGGCCGGGCTTCACTTCACGCCGAGCCTCCTCGAGGCCATCCGGCGCCGCGGCATCGAGCTTCACGAGCTCACGCTTCACGTCGGCCCGGGCACCTTTCGCCCGATCAAGACGGAGAAGATCGAGGACCACGCGCTGCCGCCGGAGCGCGTGGCGATCGCGGCGAGCGTGGCCGACGCCGTGAACCGGGCCCACGACGAGCGGCGCCGGGTGATCGCCGTCGGCACCACGACGGCGCGGGCGCTCGAGAGCACGGCGGAATCGGACGGTCGGGTACGCCCGCTCGACGGTGAGGCTCGTGCCTACATCACGCCGGGCTACGCATTCCGGGCGGTGGACGCACTGCTGACGAACTTTCATCTCCCGCGCTCGTCGCTCCTGGCCCTGGTCGCCGCCTTCGGCGGGCGCGAGCTGATCCTGAAATCCTACGGGCATGCCGTCCGCTCCGGCTATCGCTTCTACTCGTACGGCGACGCGACCTTGATCCTGTGAAGTTCGAGCTGCTCGCCACCGACGGCGCCGCCCGCGCCGGGCGCCTGACGACCGCGCACGGCATCGTCGAGACGCCGATCTTCATGCCGATCGGCACGCACGCCGCCGTGAAGGCGCTCGGGCCCGACGACCTGCGCGCGGCCGGCGCCCAGATCGTGCTCGCCAACACCTACCATCTGTTTCTGAGGCCGGGACACGACCTCGTCCGCGAGCTGGGCGGGCTGCATCGGTTCATGGGCTGGGACCGCCCGATCCTGACCGACTCCGGCGGGTTCCAGGTGTTCAGCCTCTCGAAGCTCAGGAAGATCACCGAGGCCGGTGTCGAGTTTCGCTCGCCCGTCGACGGCTCGACCCACTTCCTCTCGCCCGAGATCGCCGTCGAGGTCCAGCAGGCGCTGGGTGCCGACATCATCCATGCCCTCGACGAGTGCATGGCCTATCCGGTGACGCGCCTGGACGCCGAACGCTCGCTCGAGCTGACCTTGCGCTGGGCCGCGCGGTCGAAGGCGGCTCACACGGGGCCGGCCGCGGCGAGCCAGGCGCTGTTCGGGATCGTGCAGGGCGGCGCCGACGCGGAGCTTCGGACGCGAGCGGCGCGGGCGACGATGGCGCTCGGCTTCGACGGCTACGCGATCGGCGGGATGGCGGTCGGCGAGCCGAAGCCCGCGATGTACGATCTGACCGAGCTGGTCACGAGTCTCGTGCCTGCGGACCAGCCGCGCTACCTCATGGGAGTCGGCAAGCCCGAAGACCTCGTCGAGTCGGTCGCGCGCGGCGTCGACATGTTCGACTGCGTGCTGCCCACGCGCAACGCGCGCAACGGCCAGGCCTTCACGACCGACGGTCCCGTCACGCTCAAACAGGCCCGGTACGCGCGCGACGGCGCGCCGCTCGACGCCGAGTGCGAGTGCTACGCGTGCCGCGGCTTCTCGCGCGCGTATCTCCGGCACCTCTTCATGGCCGGCGAGCTCCTCTCCCATCGGTTGCTCACGCTCCACAACCTGACGTTCTTCCTCCGGCTCGCGCGGGAGATGCGCGCGGCGATCGTCGCGGGGGCGTTCGGGCCATTCCAGGCTCGGTTTTTCGCACGTTATGCAGTATCATCCGTTGATGTTTCACGGGACTAGTCTGCTCGGAGGCGCCTGACTGAATGCTCTTCCCTGATTTCGCGTACGCGGCCGGGTCGCCACCGGGCGGCGGCGCGCAGAGCATGCTGCCCACGATCATCATGATCGCGTCGATGCTCGCGATCTTCTACTTCCTCTTGCTGCGCCCGCAGCAGAAGCAGAAGCAAGAGCGCGAGCAGATGCTGTCGTCGATCAAGCGGGGCGATCGCGTCGTGACCACCGGCGGGTTGCACGGGACCGTGACGGGGCTCACCGAGCATACCGTTGTGCTGCGCGTGGCCGATCAGGTCAAGCTCGAATTCGACCGCTCAGCCATCGGCCGCGTAACGGCAGGGCAGGGCGAGAAGGATGCCTAGGAACCTCCGGGTTCGCATCGCGCTCGTTCTCGTCATCGTCGCCGCCTCCGTGTGGTACCTGTACCCGCCGAAGAAGACGATCAACCTCGGGCTCGATCTGCAGGGCGGGATCCACCTCATGCTCGGCGTCGAGGCCGACAAGCACGTCGCGAGCCAGACCGACCGCGCGGCCGAGGATCTCAAGAGCGCGCTCGAGCGCAAGGGCATCGCGGTCAAGCGGATCGCGCGCGACGGAAACACCGCGATCCAGGTCGAGCTGGCCAGCCCGCAGTCCTGGAACGACGCTCGCACCGTCGTGGCGGAGTTCGCGACGTTCGAACGGCGTGACGACGATCAGGCGGCGGGGCGCTTCCGGCTCGTGATGACCGATCGGTATGTCAGACAGCTACGCGACGAGGCCGTCCGCCAGGGGCTCGAAACGATCCGCAACCGCATCGATCAGTTCGGGGTGAGCGAGCCCACCATTACGCGGCAGGGCGCGGATCAGATCCTGATCCAGCTGCCGGGCGTGCAGGATCCGGCGCGCGCCAAGGCCCTCATCGGGAAGACGGCGCTCCTCGAGTTCAAGCTGCTCGACGAGCGGACCTCACCGGACCAGGCCCTGGCTGGGCAGCTGCCCGAAGGGTCGGAGATCCTCTACGAACGGCAGTGCGGTCGAGACAAGAAGGACGGCAAGGCGGAGGTGAAGAAGCCGGTCGTGGTCCAGAAGCGGACGCTCCTCACGGGTTCCGAGCTCACCGACGCACGGGTGGCGGCGGACCCCAATTCGATGGGGAACTGGCAGGTGAGCATCACCTTCACCGCCACCGGCGGGCGGATCTTCGGTGAGGTCACCGAACAGAATGTCGGACGCCGGCTCGCCATCGTCCTCGACAGCACCGTGTGCTCGTCGCCGCGGATCAACGAGCGCATCCCGGGAGGACACGCGGTCATCACCGGCCAGTTCACAGCCGAGGACGCGCAGGATCTCGCCATCGTGCTCCGCGCCGGCGCCTTGCCCGCTCCGGTCGTCATCCTCGAAGAGCGCACGGTGGGGCCGTCGCTGGGCGCCGACTCGATCCGTCAGGGGCTGATCGCCATCAGCGGCTCGGCGCTCGTCGTCTTCGTCTTCATGCTCTTCTACTACCGGCTCTCGGGGCTCGTGGCCGACGTGGCACTCGGTCTGAACCTCCTGATCCTGTTCGCGTGTATGGCCGCCATCAACGCAACGTTGACCTTGCCGGGCCTGGCGGGCATCGCGCTGACGATCGGCATGGCCGTCGACACGAACATCTTGATCTTCGAGCGGATCCGGGAAGAGATGCGGGTGGGGAAGACGCCGCGCGCGGCCATCGAGGCCGGATTCCGCCGCGCGTTGCGGACGATCGTCGACACGCACCTCACCGTGATGGGGACCGCGGTCATCCTCCTGTCCTTCGGGACCAGCTCGGTGAAGGGCTTCGGCGTCTCGCTGTTCATCGGCCTGGGCGCGAGCCTCTTCACGGCCTACTTCTTCACGCGCCTCCTGTTCGACCTCCTCTACATGGGCCGGCGGAAGGTGGAAACGATCTCGATATGATCGAGCTCTTTCGGAATCCGAACTACGACTTCATCGGCAAGCGGAAGTGGGCCTACATCATCTCGATCGCCTTCACCTTGATCAGCCTCGGCACGCTCGCGGTCAGGGGCGGGCTGCGCTACGATCTCGACTTCACCGGCGGCACCTTGATCCAGGTGCGATTCGAGCAGGTGCCCACGGTCGCCAAGATCCGGGCGAGCCTCGCCACGATTCAGCTGGGCGAGAGCATCATCCAGGAGTTCGGCGACAACCGCGAGTACATCATCCGGTTGCCGCTGGTCGAGGCGGTGGGCTCGGAAGAAATCTCCCGCCGCGTCCAGGGCGCGCTCGGTGCCGGGCCCTCCCTCGGCAAGTTCGAGATCCGGCGGGTCGAGTTCGTCGGCCCCCAGGTCGGCCGGGAGCTCCAGCTGCAGGCCGTCTACCTCGTGCTGGCCGGCCTCGTGTGGATCGCCATCTATCTCGCGTTCCGGTTCGATCTGCGCGGCGGGGTCGCGGCGGTGGTCGCCGTCTGCCACGACGTCATCGTCTGTCTCGGCGCCCTGTGCCTCACCAATCGCGAGTTCTCGCTGCCGGTGCTGGCGGCGCTCTTGACGATCATCGGCTATTCGGTCAACGACACGATCGTCGCCTACGATCGGCTCCGGGAGAACCGCGGAAGGTCCGCCCCGAAGGGGCGCACGTTCGCGCAGCAGATGAACGACGCGGTCAACCAAACTCTGTCGCGAACCATCCTGACCTCGCTCACCACCTTCTTCTCGGCGGCCGTCCTGCTGTTCTTCGGTGGCAAGACGCTCGAGGATTTTGCCTTCGTCCTCTTCGTCGGGGTCATCACCGGGACGTATTCCACCACCTACGTGGCCGCGGCGCTCGTCGTGGACTGGACGAACCACGTCGAGGGACGTCTGCGACGCGGCAAGAAAGCGGTGGCGAAAGCCTGATCAGCGTGTCAAACTAGTTGGTCAACAAAAGGTTTTGGTGACGTGACACAACTAGAAACGCTGATCGAGGAGATTCCGAAGTACCAGCCGGGGGCTGATCTCGACGTCCTCGCGCGCGCTTACCGATTCTCGGCCGCCTCGCATCAGGGTCAGCAACGGGCCTCCGGCGAGCCATATCTCAGCCATCCGCTGGAGGTCGCCAACCTCCTGGTCGACTTCAAGATGGACGTCACCACGGTGACCGCCGGGCTCCTGCACGACGTGCTGGAGGACACGGCCGCCACCAAGGCCGACCTCGAGCGTGAGTTCGGCGGCGAGATCGCCGAGCTGGTCGACGGCGTCACCAAGATCGGCAAGCTCGCGTTCTCGTCGCGTGAAGAACGCCAGGCCGAGAACTTCCGGAAGATGCTGGTCGCGATGGCGCGCGACCTGCGCGTGCTCATGATCAAGCTCGCCGACCGTCTGCACAACATGCGCACGCTCGACTATCTGCCGTCCGACAGGGCCAAGAAGATCGCGCAGGAGACGCTCGACATCTACGCGCCGCTGGCGCACCGGCTCGGCATGGCCAAGGTGAAGGCCGAGCTCGAGGACCTCGGGCTCCGCACGCTGAACCCGGCCGACTACGTCGACCTCCAGAAGCGCGTGGCCAAGCGGCGCCTCGAGCGCGAGGCGGACATCAATCAGGTCATCGCGATCCTCCAGCGCAAGCTCTCCGAGGTCGGCATCGACTCGCAGATCCGCGGCCGGCCCAAGCACTTCTACTCGATCTGGAAGAAGATGCACGACCAGGGCCGCGAGTTCGACGAGATCTACGACCTCACGGCCGTGCGCGTCATCACGGCCTCGGTGCGCGACTGCTACGGCGCCCTCGGCGTGATCCACTCGCTCTGGAAGCCCGTGCCCGGGCGCTTCAAAGACTTCATCGCGATGCCGAAGGTCAACATGTACCAGTCGCTCCACACGACGGTGATCGGGCCCAAGGGCGATCCGGTGGAGATCCAGATCCGCACCCGCGAGATGCACCGCATCGCCGAGGAAGGGATCGCGGCCCACTGGCTCTACAAGGAGCGCAAGGCGGGCAAGGCGGGCAAGGACAAGCTCGACGAGTCGCTCGTGTGGCTGCGCCAGCTGATCGAGACACAGCAGGACACCAAGGACCCGCGGGAGTTCATGGACACCGTGCGGGTCGATCTCTTCCCGGACGAGGTGTACGTCTTCACGCCCAAGGGCGACGTCAAGGCGCTTCCGGAAGGCGCGACGCCGCTCGACTTCGCCTACGCCGTGCACACGAAGGTCGGTGAGCACTGCGTCGGCGCAAAGGTGAACGCCAAGCTCGTTCCGCTCCGGTTCACGTTGCGGCAGGGCGACATCGTCGAGATCGTGACCTCGCCGAACCAGCACCCGAGCCGCGACTGGCTGAAGATCGTCAAGTCGACCCGGGCGCGGGCGAAGATCAACCAGTGGCTCAAGGTCGAGGAGCGCGCGCGCTCGATCGAGCTCGGCCGGGAGATGTTCGAGCGCGAGGCGCGGAAATATCGCCTGAATCCGACCGCGTTGCTCGGCGGCGACGAGATCAAGAAGGCCGCGGCCGATTTCGGCTTCGCCGGGCCCGACGATCTGCTGGCGGCGCTCGGCTACGGCAAGAGCTCGGTTCACCAGGTCTTGAACAAGCTGGCGCCCAACGCGCTCCTGGAGACGCCCGAGAAACCCAAGCCGTCGGCGACGCGTCCGGCGCCGGTCGATGGCGTGCGCATCCGCGGCGTCGACGACCTGCTGGTGCGGTTCGCGCGCTGCTGCAACCCGTTGCCGGGCGATCCGATCGTCGGCTTCATCACGCGCGGTCGCGGGCTCACCGTGCACGCCCGCGATTGCCTGACGGTCGCCAAGAGCGTGCTCGACCGCGAGCGGCTCATCGACGTCGAGTGGGACGTCGAGGAGCCGGGCAAGCGGCCCGTCCGCATCGCGGTCTACATCGGCAAGGATCGGCCCGGGCTCCTCTCGGAGATCACCGGCGCCATCTCGGCCCGCAACGGCAACATCACGAAGGCCGAGGTGACCGTGACCGACGATCGGCGCGGGATCAACAACTTCGTCGTCGAGGTCGCCGACCTCCGGCAGCTCCAGGACATCATCGCCGCCATCCGCGACGTCAGAGACGTCATCAACGTCGAGCGCGTCCGAGGGCTCTAGTGTCCGCCGCGGCCCGAGTTGCCGCGCGGTCCGCGCACCGCCGTCCATGACGCGGCGACAGTTCGAGGCGCTGGTCGAGAAGGCCCTGCGACGCCTGCCCAAGCAGTTCAAGAGCAAGATCGCGAACATCGCCGTGGTCGTCGAGGACTGGGCCGACGACGAGACCCTCGCCGATGTCGGGATCGAGCCGCCCGATACGCTCTACGGGCTCTACCGCGGAATCGACCTCACGCGCCGCGATTCGGGATACGGCAACGTCCTGCCCGACACGATCACGATCTATCAGGGGCCGATCGAGGAAGACTGCGCCGACGAGGCCGAGATGGCCGAGCTGGTGCGCGACACGGTCGTACACGAGCTCGGTCATTACTTCGGCCTCGACGACGAGACCATGGAGCACATTGAGGGTTCCGAGCCCTAGGGACCATGTAGCAATCTCCCGCGGCCGCCGTCTCGTCGAGGCCCTCGCGGCGGTCGCCCCCCGCTACGCTCCCGACGATCAGCAGCGAAAGCGCGCGCTCCTCACCGAGCTCGAGGGCTGCGCAATCCGTCAGGCCGGGCCCCTCCTTCGTCTGCACGAGACGCTCTGCTTTCTCCAGGCGTATCCCGATGACGCGAAGACTCTGGAGCTCGTCGATCGCGCGCTGGAGGCATTCGCGGCCCGCGTGGAAAGGCTCGGGCCCCCGGCGCGACGGCGGCTGCACGATTCCGGCGTCACGGACACCACGCTCGACTATCCCTTCGGGTTCCCGATGGCCCGCTGGCTCGCCGCGCGGTTTCCGCGCCAGAGCGACGTCGCCTGGGCGGCGTTCACAGACGAGGATCGGTTGGACGAGACGCTCTCGCTGCTCGCGACCACCGCGGAGGGCGACGCCTTCAGCGAAGGTGGGATGGGCTGGCGGCAGTGGCTTCAAGTCGCCAAGGGCGGCCGGCGCCTCACCGATCTGCAGCTTCTCCTCGAGGTGTTCGCGCGCGCGCGACTTCCCGAGGAGACGCGCGACTGGCTCTTCGAG
>Ga0209055_1000564_pt1 | contig 26111 bp, 18 predicted proteins | sample GraSoiAngelo_110_FD_185875 | JGI IMG/M metagenome (GOLD analysis project Ga0209055, IMG submission 185875) | Grasslands soil microbial communities from the Angelo Coastal Reserve, California, USA - 14_0903_12_30cm (SPAdes) (version 2) | ecosystem: Environmental > Terrestrial > Soil > Grasslands ... | reverse complement strand
GCTGAATCCCGATATCGCCGCGCAGCTCTATGCGAAAGATCCGGGACTCGTTTTCTATAACATCGCGCCACTGAAATACAACGGATGGGAAGAGTACAAGGAAGGCACCCGCAAGACGTTCAGCGAATTTATTAGCTTTGACGTGGACATGAACAATAGTTTGAGAACGGTTCTCAAGCTCAAACTCACCCCGTACAATGATCTCAAGGTCAGCCGCCGAGGCGCGATTGTGTGGACCACGGAAACCTTCCACCTGTCGGGGCAGCGCAAAACGGGCGAAACAATGGAACTCGATGGCCGCCACACGGCGATTTGGGAGGAGCGCGGCGGAAAGTGGCTGATCGTTCATGAGCATTTCTCCACTCCCCTGCCCTAAGCCGGGCCGAAACAGAATCTGATGCGCTGGGCGATCCCCCAGTGGACCACGTCATTCTTAGCAGCGAACAAGACGAGGGCATCCCGTAATGGATGAGAGCCCTCTTCGGAAGACCAATTAGGTCGTCTATCCCACTAAGAAGTTCGATGATGTCGATTCAAACTCTCAAGTGACACAGGGCGGTAAATTACTTCTTTTCGACGGTAGGGGTATAGCTGCGGGGCATCAGCGTGGTGGACAGGTCCACACCGGAGAGGTCCACACCACTGAGGTCGGTCTCCCGTAGAATGGTGACGTTCATGTCGGCCCCGGCGAAGTCCGCGCCACGGATGTTGGCCCCGCGAAAATTGGCGTTACGCAAGTTGGCCCGGTGGAAGATCGCGCCGCTCAAATCGCAGCGGAACAACTCGACTCCGCTAACCTGCGCCTCGGTCAGGTCGGCCCCGGGGAGGACTGCTTCGGTCATGTCGGTGTTGCGCAGGTCAGCTCTGCGCAGGTTGGCACCGGACAAGTTGGCCCGCGTTATTTTCGCCCTCCGCAAGTCGGCTCCCTCTAGTCGCGCACTTTTCAAAATTGCATCAGTCAGATTGACATCGGTCAGATCGGCGCGGGATAGATCGGCCCCGGACAGATCGGCGCGCACCCCGCCCGGTTCGCCGCGGAAGAACCGCAGGTGCGCCTCGAGGATTTCGGTGAGCTTCTTGCCGTTATGAATGATGCTTTTCGGTTTCCTCAACCCCATTACGAGCCCTCACGTCCGAGATGAAACGCCCTATTTTACTAAAACCTGGTTCATCTTATGTAAAACGTCGCCCGCTCGCCTCGCTCTCATTCGCTTGGCGCAATGGCTAAGAGACAGCGACAAATAAATGGGCGCTGGCCGATTTGTCAAGCCCGGCGCGATCTGTCCACCTAGGCATCCGCGCGAACTCTGAGCCGTGTCGATTTGTCTTTACTCAGCGCGAGCGAAGCTGCCCGGTCCTCGCGGGGCGATTTGTGGTAAGTTGGATCGAGCCATGGGCCTTCTGGAAAAACTAAAAAATCGCGCGCGAGTGTATCCGCAGCATATCGTTCTGCCTGAGGGCGAGGACCGCCGCGCCATCGCCGGGGCGGCGCGCGTCGCCCGCGAAGGCTACGCGAAGCTGACGCTGCTGGGCCGCACGAAACTCATCCACACAACGGCCGCGGAGTTGGGTGCAAAGCTCGACGGCATCTCCGTGCTTGACCCGGTAGCGAGTCCCCGGCTCGAGGAGTATGCGCAGATTTATTTCGAGCGACGCCGCGCCCGGGGCATTACGTTCGAGGAAGCCGCGGAGATCGCCCGCCGGCCGCTCTACTTCGCGACGCTTATGGTGGCCGCCGGCCACGCTGATGGTTCGGTGGGTGGCGCGGCCAACACCACGGCAGAGACGGTGCGCGCGGCACTGCACGCAATCGGCCTCGCACCGGAGTACAAGCTGGTCTCGAGTTTTTTTCTGATGATCGTGCCGGCGCGCCCGGGCATAGAGCTGGGAGTCCGCGGCGCGCTGCTCTTCGCCGATTGCGGGGTTATCCCCGACCCCGCTGCAGCGGAACTCGCCGAAATCGCGCTGGCCACCGCCGAAAACGCCCGCGTTTTTCTGGAGACTGAGCCGCGCGTCGCCCTGCTCTCGTTTTCCACCAAAGGCTCAGCCGAGCACCCTCACGTCGAAAAAATCCGCGAGGCGCTGCGCATCGTCAAGGCCCGCGCCCCGGAACTGCCTGCCGACGGCGAGCTGCAAGCCGATGCCGCGCTGGTGCCCGAGGTCGGCGCGAGCAAGGCGCCGGGCTCACCGGTGGCGGGCCGCGCCAACGTACTGATCTTCCCGGACCTCGATGCCGGGAACATCGCTTACAAGCTTGTCGAGCGCACCGCCGGCGCCCTGGCGCTGGGGCCGATTTTGCAAGGTCTCGCCAAGCCAGCGAATGACCTATCGCGCGGGTGTTCGGCAGATGACATTGCAAACGTTGTGGCCATCACGGCGCTCCAGGCCATCGCGCGGAAGCAATCCTGCAGCACCACCGCGCATCCAAGCGACCAGGATCGCGAGCGACCACAAATGAACACCAAGCAACACTACTAGGCCGCCATGCTCAAGGACCCCCAGTCAACAGCCCGTGCGATGCAAAGGAACCTTAGCAGCTTTTCGGTCGGTCTCCCGCTCGCTCTGGTCTTCTGTGTTTCTCTGTGGTTCCTTCCCAGTTCTTTACGCGCCCAGGAGAACGAGCAGGAAGTGGTCGCCAATCTCGCCGCCGGCCGCGTCGTCCTCTACGTAGCCCGCGACGCCATCGTAATCGGCGCGGTTGAACAGCACGTTGAGCCGGACTCACGCCCGCCGCTGGTTTTGCCGCTCGGGGAGCGCCGCCTAGGCATCCTGCTGGGTGCGGTCGAATGGGTCTGGCCCGCTTCCGGGCGCCCGCTTGTGCGCTTAGACCGCGACCTCCCGGCGCTGCTTAGCGAAGCCACTCGCCCGCAGCCCAAACCGGAGATGGCGCAGGCTAGCGACATCGAAGTAATCGGCGTCACGTTCCTCGAGAGCTTGCGCGCGGTGACCAGCCAACTCCATCACAAGCTGGACTTGCATCCGGATGAACCTGTGGCCGAGCTGCTCGTGGTGGGATATGAGCCCGGCTATGGGCCCGAGGTCTGGCTCCTGGCGTATCGCCTCGCGCAGGAGGTTTTAAGGGGCGAGTACTGGCGCACGCGCGTCTTGCGGCCAAGTTACACCCAGCTCTATCCACCTGAAAAAGGCCAGCCGCGCACGCTGGTCGAGGTTCGCTACCCGCCGGACGACACGGGACCCACTCTCGCCGACCTGCTTAAGCAAAACGACCCCCGGCTCACCCGCCTCCGTGCCGCTGACCAGCAAATGGCCCGCGCCACCGAGAGGCTCGACCGCGGCGAAAGCCACAAGGCGGCCCCCGATGATGCCATAGCGTTTATTCGCGCTGCGCTGCCCGCCATCGCCAGTACGGAAGCCAAACTCATCGTGGGCGCCCTTTATCAGGAGCGCGGGTTGCAGTGGGTGCTCGCGCCGCCGGAGCCGGTGCAGAAGGCCGGCGAGGGCAAGCCGCGCGAGCCGGGCGCCCCAACGCTGCGCAAGAAACCGTAGGCCCGCGCACAGGCCCCGCTAGATCGTAGAAATCTACCCCGTCCGCGGCAGGGGCGATGCGCCCATGGTTTGTCGCCGGGAGGCTCAAATCCGACATCTGAGTTGACGGAAATCATGAAACGGTTAACATCTGGCGCTTGAATCGCCCATTCAAGCTTGGGGGACCGATGAAACCATTGCTCGCGGCGCTGGCAATCCTGCTGCTGACGGGCTCGCTAGCGGCCCAAGAGCCAAAGAAATCCCTTCCCGCACCGGAGAAACACACCAAAGCTCCCACCACATCACCAAGCACACCGGAGGCGCAGCCGGCTTCAGCTTCGACCCCGGCGGGCAAGCTGAGTTGCGGGCAATGCATCCCGAGTAACAAACCGATTGTGAAGGGCGTTGATCGGTGGTCGGTGAAGACCAGCTTGCCCAGCGGTTCCGACCCGGCACACGCCAAGACCGTTGCGATCGCGGATTTCATCGCCCTGGTCGATCCGCCCGCAGCGAACGAAGCCGACAAACTCTTCCAGCAGACGCGCATCCCTCCGTTTAATAACTCGCTCAATGTGAAAGAGGGAGACTTGGTGACCCTCAAGGGCTGGCTGTGGCTGGTGGCCCTGGAAAACGACGGCGACTATCACATCCAAATCAGTGCCAGCCCAACCTCCGGCGACCATTGCCTCATCGTCGAGGTGCCCAATCCCGATCCGGCCTTTGAGGCGTCGCCGGAGTCCCGGCCGCTGTTTCAAGCTGTCCGAGACTTTCTAAGAGCCAGAACCCTGAACCAGCAAGAGCCGTCGCGTTGTGGTTCGGTCATGCAACATCCGCCGTACGTGCAAGTGACCGGCCAAGTTTTCTTCGACGCCCACCACGTCGGGGACGCCAAGCCCCGCGGCAAGAAGTGCATGCACGCCGCGACAATTTGGGAGCTGCACCCGGTCGTGGATATGAAATTTGCCCCAAAGCCGAAACCGTAGCGAGCCTCTGGCAACCTATCGGCCTCCCGCGGCGATGCCGCTCGTTTGCTTTTTATTCCAGCCGTCCATTTCTCCGGCGTTGGTTTCTTCGCCGCCGGCCATGCTAACATGCCGCCCCGGCGCTCCCATGGACTACGAAGAGCAACGCACGTTTCTCAAGCGCCAGCGCTGGCGGCTTCTACCTGCCGGATTGGGGTGTGGCGCGTTGCTCGTGCAAACCGTGCGCGGGCGGGCGCCGCTGTGGGCCCGCATCGCCGGAGGCTTGCTCGCCTTCGGCCTTCTGTGGGCCGCCTACTACCTGCCGAACTATCTGGGTCTGGACGCGGGAGCGATCCGTCGGCCGCGCTGGGTGGCCCGCGCGCGCTGGTTCGTTCTAGCCCTCACAGGTTTGGTTGTGGCGGCCTCACAGGCGTGGGCTGCGCTTGCAGCGGTGCTGTTTGCCGCGGTCCTGCATCTGGTCTTGGTGAAAATCCTGCTCCGGCCACTGCCCTATGATCTAAAAGAGGCAGACCCGCCGCGCCTCACCGCGCTTGCGGCCGTGTATGCCGCCGTGGATTTTGCCCTCTTGTTAGTGGCTCACGGCCCGCAAGTATTCGCCGGGTATGGAACCGTGCCCACCGTGCTGATCGCACCACTGCTACTGGCGTTCGCCTTCCTGGCCTTGGCTCTGTTGCGGCCGCGCTCTTTCCCGGCACAGGCGCTCTCTGGTGCTTTTACAGCCGCGCTTTGCTTTGGACTGACTCGCTCACTGGGCACGGCCGCGGCCACATTCCTGTGGACGGCTGGGGTAGCGCACTTGTACGCCGAAGCGGTCGAGCAGAACCTGAAAAACTTCGACGACCTGGTCGAGAATCTTCAGGGGTTCTGTAACGAGCCCCGCGAAACCGTGGTGCAGATGATGGCTGAAAGCGGGGCGCGACTCGGCGAGGACTGGCGGCGCTCGAAACCTCAGGGCCAGGCCGAGGTCACCGCGTGGTATAGCCGGAACGCGCGGCTTTATCTCTACACCAATTGCCAGCATCATCTGCTATACAAGCACATCGTGTACACACTGGACCTGCTCCGCCTCGCGCGTGGGCGCGTGCTCGACTTCGGCGGAGGCAACGGCAACTTCAGCCGCGCACTGGCCCGCGCAGCGGTGGACACCACCTACCTCGACGTGCCCGGCGAGTCGGTGGACTATCTTCGATGGCGCGCCGAGCGCGAACGCCTCCCCCTGAAAATCGTGCACGAATTAAGCGAGCTCGAAGGCCCTTACGATGTCGCGTATTGTCTCGACGTTATCGAGCATCTGGTGGACCTTGAGCCAGTGTTTGAGCGGTGGAGGGAACTGCTTCGACCGGGCGGGTTGCTCGTGGCCACGTACTACGACGGTCCCAACAGCACTGCGCCGATGCACATTGACCCCGGCTACGACGCGCGCGAATTCCTGCTGGCACACGGCTTTGACGACGTCAAACCAAGTTTTGTCAGACTGTCTTCGGCAGAACTGCTGCGCAAGAAACACTTCATGATTCTGCGGAAGAAAGCGTAAGGGCGCGCTTTGGCGCGCCATCGGGCTGCTTCCGTAGCCGGCTCTCTCCGGCCAGGGGCTGTAGGGGCGCCCGCCGCGGCGGACGCCCCTGCAAACTCCCTGGCTTGCGCACTCGCGCGAGGGTCGCTTACACTTCACGCATTCCTTCTCTCAAGGAGACGCTCATGAACGCAAAACTTCGCATCGCCCTGGCCATCCTCGCCCCCGCGCTCATTTTTTGGGGCGGCTATGCTGCGAGCCAGAGCAAGTTTGGCCAGCCCAAGACCATCATTCATATTTCGCTGATCAAGTGGAAGGCCGATGCCTCGGACGCCGCCAAACAAAAGGCGCTCGACGGCGTCAAGGAAATGGCCGCGCAAATTCCGGGCATCAAAAACATCTGGCTGAAGGCCGTCCGGATGCAGCCGCGCGACTACCACGCCGCATTTGTGATCGAGTTTGAGAACCGCGAGGCGGCCGACCGCTACGCGGAGAGTCCTGTGCATGCAACATGGAGCAAGCAGTTTCTTGCCATCCGCGAGGCCAGCATCTCGCCCCAGGTCAGCAACTGACCCGTGCGCTTTACCGGCGGGCCAGCCTCACCCTCGGCGGAATTGTGATGCCGAGATGGGAGAAAGGAGGCAACCATGGAACTCAAGAAGCTGGTTCCGGCCGTGGTAGTGGGTTACGCGCTGCTGCTCGCGCTGGGTTACCTCATCCATGGCGTTTGGCTCCTGCCCGTCTATCGCGACTATGCAGGCGTTTGGCGGTCCGAAACACTCATGATGCACAAACGTTGGGTGATGTGGGTCGGGGACTTAATCTTCACCGTAGTGTTCGCCTGGGTCTACACGCGCAACATCGAGAACAAGCCCTGGCCGGGTCAGGGCATTCGCTACGGAGTCCTGATGACCCTGCTGGCGGTTGTTCCGGCAGCCTGTATCCAGTACGTCGTCTATCCCATCCCGTACACGCTGGCGCTGAAGTGGATGTTCGCAGGCGGCGTGCAACTGATCGTGCTGGGGCTCGTGGTGGCGTATTTCTGCCGGAAGCCTCTGAGTTAGAGCCGTTCTAACTTGATTCGCCTACGGTCCGCGTTCATTCCCCATCGAAGTGATGCGGCTTCTCATTCTTGAGGATAGCTCTAAATAGTTGGAACGGCACTAGCCGCGCTCGCGCCAGTACGTCCGGATCATGTACCGGTCGAGCGCGCGGTCGGAGAGCAGCCGCTTGACCCAGGTGGCCACGCGGGCCAGCCGCGTGACGGTGTAGCGCGGCCGCGGCGGATTGTCGCGGATGGCCCGAAGGATGACGCGCGCGCAATCCTCGGGAGTGTAGGGCGACGCGCTGAGGGATCTATTCCTCGCCTTCTTAAAATTTCTGTAAAGCGTTTTGTAGGGGCCGTTCTCCGCCGCCGGGGCATAGGGTGAGGACAGCTCCATGGAAACGCCCTGAAAGCCCGTAGGGATGTAACCCGGCTCGATCAACACGACAGCAATCCCAAACGCGGAAACCTCCACGCGCAACGCGTCGCTGATCGCTTCGAGAGCAAACTTGCTCGCCGAGTACGGGCCGTACAGCGGCTGGGCCACCTTGCCCGCGGCTGAACTCATGTTGATGATCCGGCCCCTGCGGCGCTCGCGCATCTCAGGCAGCACGCGCTGGGTGACGCGCACCACGCCGAAGAGGTTCGTCTCAAATTGTCGCTGCAGGTGCTCGATCTCCACAATCTCCATGGGCGCAAGGTAGCCGATGCCGGCGTTATTAATCAGGATTTCGATAGGCCCCGCCTTGGAGCGCACCTGGGCTACCGCGCGGTCCACGGAACCGTCGTCGCAGACGTCCATCTCGACGGTTTCCAGCGGCATCCCGCGCTCGCGCGCGTAGGCTTCCAATTGCGCGCGGCGCTCCGGGTTTCGCCCTGCGGCAAACACGCGATAGCCTTGTTCGGCCAGCAGCAGCGCCGCGGCCCGCCCCAAGCCATCCGTGCCGCCAGTGATCAGAACCGTTGAGAATTGCTTGCGTTCCTGTGGCGCGGCCATTCTCCCTCCGGAGAGCCTACAACCTATCTCACAACACGTGCATTTTCCAGTGCTTGCATCCCGCGGGAGGCCACACACGGTTCTGGGGGCGCCCGCTACCCGGGACCGTGCCGCTCGCCCGGCAAAAAAGCTCGTGCCTCAGACTTCGATTCTTTGTTTTCGAGCTTGGATTTATGGGGGGAAGCCAACCCGGCGCACCAGGTCTTGGAAGCGTAGGTCGGAGCGCAGGGGGTCGAGCCGCGGATCGACTGCCAGCCAGATCATACAGACCGAGCGTTTCTCAAAGCGATCCGAGCGGTTCTGACACGAAAGGGGCGGTCGTGTAGCCCCTTCTAGCTATGGAATGGAAGAGATGCACCAACCCATAACAAGCTGTGCTGGCATAACGCTGCGCATCAGCGGGCCGCGCCGAACACTGAGGGATATATAAGATAAGAGATTCGCTTCGCGGCCTCCGCTGCATGCGCTTGTTAGACCCCGTTGTGGTCATGGCTCCATAGCCAGATTATTCCGGCGGGTAATTCATGCGGCGGAGCAGCTCTTTCCAACGCGGGTCGGAATGCAGGTTGTCTAACGGAGGTTGTGCCTTGATATAGGTAGCGTAGCTGTTACGCTCTTCGACCAAGCGGAAAAGCACTTTGAAGGCTTCATCCTTGTCACCGAGCGCGGTGTAAGCGTGTGCTAGTTCAACATTTGAGAAACTGGCCGGGTCGGTCGTGGCCTTCAACTCTTCAAGCATCCGCCGCGCTTCCTTCTGCTTCCCTATTCGCGCGTAGACGCCCGCGACGTCAGCGGAGATCCCCACAGCGTTTCCGCCATGCGACTGAGCCTTCTTGAGACTGGCGATCGCCTCATCGTATCTGCCCATTTCTACGTAGAGATCTCCGAGTATCCAATATGGCATAACATTCCCGGGATTGGGATCCAGTTCAATCGCCCGTTGCACATGCAGTACCGCTTCTTCGTACTTCCGGGCGCGCCACAGCGCACGGGCATAGCGTGATTGAATCACCGACGAGAGCGGGTCCAGTTCTTCGGCGCGTTGCATTTCTCTGATCGCCTCAGCGTGGCGTTCCAGCGCCGACAGCAGCTCGCCATAAGTGCGATGCGCCTCCGCGCTATTCGGATCAAGTTCTAACGCACGTGTGATTTCCTGCTCCGTGCCTGCCCAGTCCCAATCAAAGATTTTGACCAAACCCAGCGCGACATGCGCCTCAGCGAGTTGCGGATCCAGCGCCACTGCCTTCAATGCGTTGTCATGCGCAAGTGGCGCCACTTCTTTTTGGTTTTTCGTTCCCCAGGTGCCTCGTTGCAGCCACGCATTGGACAGCCCGGCATAAGCGGCGGCGTAATCGGGAGCCAGTTGAATGGCCCGCTCGAAGTGTCCGATCGCTTGGCGCAAATCTTCTTCGTTGGTACGGAGATGGTGACGGCCAAGTAGGTATGCCTCGTGAGCCTGCGGATTGATGTTGCGCGCCGCGGCCAGCCGCGCCCGTTCCTCCGGGGTGACCTGAATGCGGATTTCATCCGCGACCGCGCGCGCCACGTCGCTTTGCAACTTCAGCACATCGCTCAGATCTCGCTCGTAATCGCGCGCCCACAAAGGCGAGTCGGTCGCCGCCGGAATTAACTTCGCGGTGACACGCACGCGCCCGCCTGACCGTTGCACCGTGCCTTCGATCACCGCATCTACATTCAACTCCTGCGCAATTTCCGGGAGTGACTTGCGGCTCCCCTTGTAACGCATCACCGAAGTCCGCGAGATCACCCTGCTGAGCGCGCGAATCTGCGCCAGGTTGCTGATCAACGCTTCGGTCATCCCGTCCGCGAAGTATTCCTGCGCCGGATCGCCCGAGAGGTTTGCCAGAGGCAGCACGGCCAGCGATTTAATGTGAGGCGGTGCCGCCCCGCGTCCGAGCAGGCGATCGCGCCAACCGCCCACGTTCAAGTCGGCAAGAACGACAACAAACGCAGCCAGGGTTCCCACCGCAACCAGCACGCTATGGTCTCGTCGGCGGGACACAAGCATCGGGCCCGCTGTTTCAGGGGAGGTGGGGACTTCTGAGGTGGCGGTGCGCGCTGCCGTTTGAGCCTGCATTCCGCGCCCTATGTCTGGAGCCGGCGCTGGCCCTGACACGGAGTCCACCGTACCCACGAAACGATAGCCACGACGGGGAAGCGTCTCTACGAAACGCGGGTTATCGGCTGAGTCCCCCAGGGCCTCACGCAGTTTATTAATGGCGGAATGGAGGCCATGCTCGAAGTCCACAAAGGTGTCAGCCGACCACAACTGAGTACGCAACTCCTCGCGAGTCACCACCTGGCCTGGCCGCCTCAGCAACAGAGCGAGCACCTGAAAGGGTTGTTCCTGCAGCTTGAGGCGGATGCCGTGCTTGCGTACTTCTCCCGCCTCCAAATCCACTTCAAATGCGCCGAAGGAGAAGTGCTGGCCTGACATGGAGTTTCGTTCAAAACCCCGCCGAAAGCTTTGATGCTACCACCAACGAACCGTGCGTCAATCCTCGGAGAAGTGGGGGACCCTGATGAGATGCACCACAAGTCTATTCCAGCCTTTGGATTAGCTGGTGAGGATTACTTGTGGCGGAAAGGAGTCCTAGAGCATTGACGTATCCGACTGGCTAGGCGAAGTTCAGCGCCATCACAAGGCCAGAAAAACTTAGGTTGAAGCCAACACAACCTGCAAGAAAAGGAGAACAACATGAAAACGATTAGCCACTATCTTGGGCATCCTGGTGCGCTGGTAATGCTCGTTGCCGTCGTGCTCGCCCTGTGGGTGGACTATCAAGGGGGCATCGTGCCCAAAGTGCGTGCTGACGAGGATGGAGTCTGTACCCTGCAGACCTTGCGTGGCAGCTTTGGGTTCACCGGCCAGGGATTCGTCACAGGGTCATCCGCACTGCCTGCACCGATTGGCGCGTTTGTGCTCTTTGCCAACATAGGTGTAGTGACATTTGACGGGCAGGGGAACTTGTTTGCCAGCGACACGTTTAGCTTCGGGGGCAAAATTGGGCAGGAAACATTCTCGGGCCCATATACCGTGAACCCCAACTGCACCGGCTCGATGACCTTGACCTTCAGCCCCGGTGGTGGCACTGGTCATTTCGACTTTGTGCTCGATGACCATGCCAAGGAGGTCCGAGTGATAGCCAAAGACGCCGGACAGGCTATAACCTTCGTCGCGAGGAAACAGTAACGACAGCACGAAGTATGTCGGCGCACTAGAGAACTGGGTCGTTTGCGGGGACGTGAGCCGTCTGTCTGCGCGTGCCTGAGAACTGTGGGCTGCGCGGCGTGCCACATTCCGCGGCTGCCACTGACGAACCAAGGATGGATTTTCACCGAGCCCAATCCATACAATCCGTCGGGCAACCTGCGGCTCGGAGACGCGCCAACGCTGCGCGTGGATCTGACCAGCCACGAGCTGCCTCCGCCGCGCCTCAAGCCGGATGCCCACGGCGTGGTGTGGGTTCCGGCGTTCAGCGATCTGAAGCTGCACGACATCACCGCCGGCCCCAACGACCCCAACGCCGAGGCTCTCGATCAGAACCAGCCCGCGACCTCGAGCAAGTTCTTCGCCGGGAATACGAGGCTCCTGACACGCAAACTCTGGGGCGTGGCCAACTCCGGACCGTTCATGCACCACGGGAAATTCACCACCATGCGTGAAGCCGTGCTGGCCCACGCAGGGGAGGCATTCAGCTCGCGCCAGGCCTTTGAGGTGCTTCCAGCGTACGAAAAAGACTGCGTCATCGAATTCCTCAAGACGCTGCAAGTGCTGCCGCCCGGAACGAGGAGTCTCGTCGTGAACCAGGACTTCGAGAAGAAAGAGGGGTCGCACGACCCGGACTAGCCCCGGCAACCGATCGGGGGGGAACCAGCGGATCATGGGGTCAACTGGGCTGTGCCAAACTATTTTTTTTCGCACACACACCGCAGTTCAGCTACTGGCCGAGACCAAGACTACTGCCCCAAGATGAAACGGTATCTGGTTCGGGCGAACCAAGCACCCCGCGCGGGACCGACTACACCACCGACCGCGGACACCGAGCCGAGGTTCCACACGATTTGATAGTGGCGTGGTGTTCCGGCCGCACGAGCAGATAACCTTCCTCGCCAGAAGCCTCAAACGGTGCCCGCAGGCAAAGCTAATGCGCCCGAGCAGGTGCGAGACCGTTGGGGGGCGCGATTCACAGGGGTTGCCTGATTTGCACAGGGGTGGAAAAAAAGCGAAGACGAGGCTTGACGGAATTTTTTAACTTGCTATACTTGCAGATTGTCCAGCACCTGTGGGGCATGCTGGGGGCCATTGAGCTTACGGCAAGTAAGCCCGCAGTGAGGTCAGTCACGAATACAGGATAGATCGCAGTCGAGCATCGCGCAAAGCCGTCCTGATGTTGTGAGGACGGTTTGGCCCGGCGCTCGACGCCGGGTTTTTTGTTTTCCGGCCGAGGGGAATCCCCTCGGCGTCCCGATCACATTGGGACACTCCGCCGGGCGCGGAGAAAAAGTTCTTTGACAACTGAATAAGGCTGGCATTACGCGTCGCGCTCTTGCGAAAGACCGCGACGACGTAATCTGCAAATTCTGCTCGAGCAGAGCAATTTGTGGAAAGGCGAGCTTATCCATCCGTTTTTTTGTGCGTGTTCCGACTCGTTCGGGATGCGCCACCGAGACGACGCGTTGGGTAAGTTTTATGGTCAAGCTACTAAGGGCGTACGGTGGATGCCTTGGCGCCAGAAGGCGATGAAGGACGTGGCAAGCTGCGATAAGCCTCGGGGAGCCGCAAGCAGGCTTTGATCCGGGGATTTCCGAATGGGGAAACCCATCCCGATGAACTCGGGATACGGCCCGCTGAATCCATAGGCGGGTGCGAGCGAACCCAGGGAAGTGAACCATCTCAGTACCTGGAGGAAAATAAATCAACCGAGATTCCGAGAGTAGCGGCGAGCGAAATCGGAACAGCCCAAACCCCGATTCTTTGAATCGGGGGGTTGTAGGACCGCGTGAGTAGAGTTACCAATCCGGAAGCTAGGTGAATCTGCTGGAAAGCAGGGCCATAGAGTGTGAGAGCCACGTAACCAAAAGCTTACCGGACTCGAAGCGGGATCCTGAGTACCACGGGACACGGGAAATCCCGTGGGAAACTGGGGAGACCACTCTCCAAGGCTAAATACTCTCTGGCGACCGATAGTGAACTAGTACCGCGAGGGAAAGGTGAAAAGCACCCCTGCGAGGGGAGTGAAATAGAACCTGAAACCGTATGCTTACAAGCAGTCGGAGGGCTATCCCGACTTCGGTCGGGACGCCTGACGGCGTGCCTCTTGCTTAATGAGCCGGCTAGTTATTCTCACAGGCGAGGTTAAGCGTTAGCGAGCCGTAGCGAAAGCGAGTCCGAATAGGGCGTATAGTCTGTGGGAATAGACGCGAAGCGGGATGATCTACCCTTGGCCAGGTTGAAGGCCGCTTAACCGCGGCTGGAGGACCGAACCGGTGTTGGTTGAAAACAGCTCGGATGAGCTGAGGGTAGGGGTGAAAGGCTAATCAAATTCCGTGATAGCTCGTTCTCCCCGAAATGCCTTTAGGGGCAGCCTCGTGTGGTCTGCCGCGGTGGTAGAGCACTGGATGGACTAGGGACCAACCAAGGTTACCGAATCCAACCAAACTGCGAATGCCGCGGACAGCAGCACGGGAGTGAGACTACGAGGGATAAGCTTCGTGGTCGAGAGGGAAAGAACCCAGACCGACAGCTAAGGTCCCGGACTGCAGGCTAAGTGGGAAAGGACGTGTGATCGCTCGGACAGCCAGGAGGTTGGCTTAGAAGCAGCCATCCTTTAAAGAAAGCGTAACAGCTCACTGGTCAAGCGATCATGCACCGACAATCCAACGGGGCTTAAGCCTGCGACCGAAGCTTCGGAATGTGCGACGGCGAAAGCCGCTGCACTTTGGTAGGGGAGCATTGTGTGGAGTCTTAAGGCGGACCGAGAGGACTGCTGAACGCCACGCAAGAGACCCTGCCGGCATAAGTAGCGATAAACACGATGAGAACTCGTGTCGCCGAAAGTCTAAGGTTTCCTGAGGAAGGTTAATCCGCTCAGGGTTAGGCGGGACCTAAGGTGAGGCCGAGAGGCGTAGCCGATGGACAGCAGGTCAACATTCCTGCCCCACCTAGCGGGCGTTATCACGATGGGGTGACGCAGAAGGATACAGGAGTCGGGCGATGGAAATCCCGATGGGTCTGTGTAAGCCGGATCCCGCAGGAAAATCCACGGGGTCATTCAACGGTGAGACAGGTCCCGAGGCCGCACGGCCACAAAGTCCTGGATTTCACGCTGCCAGGAAAAACCTCTAAGGAGTCCGCTGGGTGCCCGTACCACAAACCGACACAGGTAGACGAGGACAATCTCCACAGGCGCTCGAGAGAACACTCGCTCAGGAACTAGGCACATTAGCCCCGTAACTTCGGGAGAAGGGGTGCCCCGGTAGGGTTGATAGCCCGAGGGGGCCGCAGTGAAACGCGCTCTGCGACTGTTTAACAAAAACACAGCTCTCTGCAAAGTCGAATACGACGTATAGGGGGTGACGCCTGCCCGGTGCCGGAAGGTTAAAGCAAGGGCTTAGCCTCAAGCAATTGGGACGAAGGCCCGAACTGAAGCCCCGGTGAACGGCGGCCGTAACTATAACGGTCCTAAGGTAGCGAAATTCCTTGTCGGGTAAGTTCCGACCTGCACGAATGGCGTAACGACAGAGCGACTGTCTTGGCGAGTGACTCGGCGAATTTGTGGTTCCGGTGAAGACGCCGGATGCCCGCACCTAGACGGAAAGACCCCGTGCACCTTTACTGCACTCTGGCCATGATTAACGGGACGGTCTGCGTAGCATAGGTGGGAGCCTGGGAACCCCTGGTTTCGGCTGGGGGGGAGGCGCCAGTGAAATACCACCCTGATCGTTCTGTCGCTCTAACCTACGGCCCGCGACGGGTCGGGGGACACGGCCAGACGGGTAGTTTGACTGGGGCGGTCGCCTCCTAAACGGTAACGGAGGCGCCCAAAGCTCGGCTCAAGCGGATTGGAAACCCGCTGCGGAGTGCAAGAGCATAAGCCGGGTTAACTGCGAGACACACAGGTCGAGCAGGAGCGAAAGCTGGGTCTAGTGATCCGGTGGTCCCGCGTGGAAGGGCCATCGCTCAACGGATAAAAGGTACGCCGGGGATAACAGGCTGATCTAAGCCAAGAGTTCACATCGACGCTTAGGTTTGGCACCTCGATGTCGGCTCATCGCATCCTGGGGCTGTAGAAGGTCCCAAGGGTTAGGCTGTTCGCCTATTAAAGCGGTACGTGAGCTGGGTTCAGAACGTCGCGAGACAGTTCGGTCCCTATCTGGTGTGGGCGCAGGAGACTTGAGAGGAGCTGTCCCTAGTACGAGAGGACCGGGATGGACGGACCTCTTGTGATCGAGCTGTCCCGCCAGGGGCATCGCTCGGTAGCGAAGTCCGGAAGAGATAATTGCTGAATGCATCTAAGCAAGAAGCTCGCCTCAAGATAAGGTCTCCCAATGCCGCTTCGGCGGCATAAGAAGGCCGGTCGAAGACTACGACCTTGATAGGCGGGAGGTGGAAGCGCAGTAATGCGTGCAGCTGACCCGTACTAATCGGCCGTTCGGCTTGACCATAAAACTTTCCCAAACCGTCGTCCGTCACGGCATGGCTCGTTCAGAGCAGGGCTTTAGCCATGTCAGACCATGCCTGACAGGATAAAAATCTCGGGGGTTTCAACCCCTGAGGTCGAGCAGGATTTGCAGTTCGTCAGCCTTATTCAGTTGCAGAGCCCGCCTCTTCAGAGGCGGGATATTTTCAAAAGGCTCAAGGCTTGGGTCTGGCCGCTTTCCAGCCTCGAGCCTCCAGCTTCCAGAATTTCCTGGTGGCTATACCGCGGGGGTCACACCCGTTCCCATCCCGAACACGGTAGTTAAGCCCCGCTGGGCCGATGATACTGCACGGGTAACTGTGTGGGAACGTAGGTCGCCGCCAGGATTAAAGACGCCAAGGGCCGAATTCGCATGTTGCGAGTTCGGCCCTTTTGTTTTTCCTAACCACAGCCTCCGGCTTCACCCCAATCGCCTCGTATAGCGCGGCCTGCTGGTACACGACTCCATCCTTAATGATTTTTAATCACGCGGCGAATGTCACTAATGTGAATCCTGGGAAAATGTGTCGCGGCGTCTCGCGAAGCTTCGGGACCGGCCGCGCTGGGGCGAATGGACTGGACGGACCGGAGCGTTCCAAATTAGTTAGCGGGGCAAGCCCGAGCCGTACCCCAGATGCGATCCAGCCAGCCGCTCATACTCTCTCGGCAATTCGCAAATCTTCGGATTGACGCCACACGCGGTTTGGGGCAAGATGCAAACGATAGCTGAAGCGTCAGTCTCGTGCCCGAGTAGCCAAGGCCTCTATCGACTGCCCGCGAACTTGATCCTGCCTTCAGCCTTAAGTCCCGTGGCAGTCCCTCCGCCATGGGCAGAAGGAGCCAACTGGTGAAGAAGCTTTACGTGGGCAATCTGCCCTTTCAGTCCACGGAAGAGGAGCTGGGCAACTGGTTTTCCCAAGCGGGCGTGAGCGTCGCCAACGTCACTTTGGTGCGCGACCGCTTCTCTGGGCAGCCGCGCGGTTTTGGCTTCGTGGAAATCCATAGCGACGAAGAAGCCGAGCGCGCTATCCAGTCCCTGAACGGCCATGACTTCATGGGTCGAAATCTCGTGGTGAATGAGGCTCGACCGCCTAGAGAAGGCGGCGGTGGAGGCCGGGGAGGCCGCGGCGGATTCGCCGGCGGCGGCGGAAATCGGGGCGGTGGCGGCGGCCGGGGTGGTCGTGGCGGCGGGCGCCGCGACTGGTAGGACGTTTCGACCCATTCCCTCTGTTTTGGGAGTCGGGCTCTTCTTCTCCTAACTCAACTTGTAAAGTTAGGCGAAGGGATAGTTGTGCTCACAGTCGTATATCAACTGTGATCGCTCCGAGGCAGGTTCAAGCGCTGGAGGAAAGTCGTGTAGCGCGGATCGGACCGCAAGGGATCGAGGCAGGGATCAATGAGGACGCGGGTGATGCCGGTGTCGCGCTCTTTGTAGGCTTTTTCGAGCTGCTCAAAGGCTTTATCCCGGTAGCCGAGTTCAGTGTACAGTATCGCCCCGTGATACGGCGAAACGTAGGCAGTCTTGGCGCGGCTCAGATAATTCACCAGGCGCCAGCGTCGCGCTCCCTGAATTCCGCCGGCGACGAAGGAGCGCTGGAGCCCTTTCACCGCCTCGTTCCACTTGACACCCGCCATCGTCATCGTCTTCACTTCCTCGGCGATTTCTTCCGCGTGCATGCCTTTCTGTTCGTAAATCCAGGAGAGATAGAGATGGGCGGGCATGAAGGTCGGATCCATTTCCAGCGTTTTCTTGCACGCTTCGACAGCCTCGTCGTAGCGCCGCGCATCGTAAAGGATGTAGCCGACCACCGAGTTGATCATTAAGGAAAGGGGATCGAGCTCGCGGGCCTTGCGAATTTCGGCGATGGCTTCGTCATGACGGCCCAGTTGTGACAGAAGCTCAGCGTACCACTGGTGAGTCGTAGCGTAGCCGGGGTTGAGTTCGATCGCCCGCCGGAACTCTTTCTCGGCATGGGTCCAGTCCCAGTCGAATTCGGAGGCGATACCCCCGAGAGAAGCGTGAGCGTCTGCCAGGCGGTCGTCAATTTCGATGGCCCGTGTGGCGGCCTCCCGTGCCTTCGCGGCCGCTTCCTTGGAAGGGATTCGCATCCAGCTCGAAAGGACCAGATAGGAATCGGCTAAGCCGACATAGGCAGGCGCATACTTCGGATCTTTCTGGATGGCCTGCTGGAAATACTCGATGCCCTTCTTCACGCCATCCACCGTGCGCTTGTTCCAGTAGTAGCGGCCCTTCAGGTAAGCCTCATGCGCTTCGGAATTCACCGGCGTCCGCGTCGCGGGAGAGGCGGGGAGCAGCTCGAGCTCGAGCGCCTGAGCGATGCGGCTGGCGACCTCACGCTGGATGGCCAGCACATCGGCGGCGTTGCGCTCATAGCTCTCGGCCCAGAGCGGAGTGTGGTCCCGGGAGCGGAGAAGCTGCGCATTGATGCGCACACGCCCGTTGGCGCGGCGGACGCTGCCTTCGAGGATGTAATCCACTCCGAGCTCACGCGAGATTTGGTCCGGCGTCTTCTGGGAGCGCTTGTACTGCATCGCGGAGCCCCGCTCGATGACTCCGAGCCGCCCGGAGTTCACCTGGGCAAGCTGTGTGATCATCTCGTCGGTGAGGCCTTCGCTGAAGTATTCCTGCTCGGGGTCTCCGCTCAGGTTCTCGAAGGGCAGCACGAGCAGCATCATTCGCGCCGCAGGACGTCGGGCCACCGACGAGGCGGCTCCTCGCAGGAAGTACAGCCCTACCCCCGCCAGCACGAGCGCCAGCAACGCCAGGGTGGCGATGAGCAGAGGGCGTCTGCCTGAGCGTTCGCCGCTCTCAGCGCGAAGCTCGGCGGAGGGAGCCTCGGTCGCCCGTGCCGTTTCCACGTCTGCCGGCTCCCCTTTGGCACCATTTTCCAGCGGTTCGACCGTGGCAATAAAGCGGTAGCCGCGGCGGGGGATTGTCTCGATGAATCGGGGATGGTCAGCCGAATCACCGATTGCCTGGCGAAGTTTATTCAGCGTGGTGTTGAGGTTGGCGTCGAAATCAACGAAGGTATCGGCAGGCCACAACCGTTGTCGCAACTCTTCCCGCGTGACGATCCGACCCGCGTGCTCCAGCAGCAGAGCTAGAACCTGAAACAGTTTCTCCTGCAGCTTGAACCTTGCGCCCTGCTTGCGGATTTCGCCTGTGCGGAGTTCTACATCAAAGGTCCCAAAGCGTACCCACCGAGGTGATTGGTCCGGTTCACTCATGGGGCGATCCACAAACGCACGGTTCCACTTCACCATGCGCTAGGGTGCCGGTTCGGACTCGCCCAAGCACCCTCAATTGGAGAAGCCCGATCCCGGCCTCACGGTACGGAGTCGAGATGCGGATCTGCACCCCTTTCCTATTTCTTATTTAGACGAAGATTCCTTTGTTTTGTTTCATCTGAGTTCGCAACAGTATGGGAACTTGCCACGACCCTCCAAAATACCTTGCCTTGGCCAGGTCCAGTGTAGTCGGGGCATCTGCGCATACGAAAAATCGTAGAAAAATTCCAGAAATTGCGTGGAAGTTTGTAAACTGCACCCAAGTCCAGTTTCTCACTTCGTTCCAAGTTCCGCCTGGCACGTTCATTTACACCCGCAGCTGTGTCCCGGCCAAGGAGTTATGTGTTTAGGGCCGCTTTATCACTAATTGAGATGCAAGTTAGTTGCCATGCCAGCCCGCCTGCTGAGAACCGACCCATTCCCGCGGTCTACGGAGACCGCAGGAAAAAGGCGTGTAAAGCCGGGGGACGGAGAGTCCTCGAGTGGATTTCTGTTTGCGTAGCTGGAACATCTTCACCAGGCGGGAGGAGCCAAAATGAACAGGAATAGGAGCGGTAGGAGCTGGAGTACTAGGTTGCTGGGTCAGTCGTTGCTTCCCAAGCAGAGGAGGGATTGGGCGAGGCTCCTCAGGAGAATCTTGTTAGGCATCTGTGCAGCAGTGCTCGTTCCCGCCGCGGCCGTGCCCATCCATGCCCAGAGGCTCGATGGGACGCTTCGCGTCACGGTGTCGGATATAACCGGCGCCTCAGTGACCGACGCAAGGGTGACGGTCACCAATGAGGCGACGAAGGTTTCTGTTTCCACAAACGTGTCCAGCGAGGGAACCTACGTGCTCCCCAACCTGCTCGTTGGATCGTACTCCATCACCGTCGAGAAAGACGGTTTTAAGAAGTACGTCGTCAAAAACGTCCAAGTGAATTCCAACCAGGTCACCGACGCCAAGGCCAAGATCGAAGTCGGCGACATTACCTCCATCGTGGAAGTGACGACCGGTGCAGAGCTAGTGCAGACCGACAGTTCCCAGCTCAGCAGCACCCTGGGTGGGCGCGTCGCGAATGAGGTGCCCATTAACACCCTCGGCGGTTCTGTCCTGGAACTCGCGGTGGGTTTGCCCAATACCACGACGCAGGAAGGCGGCGTTCTGGGGTCCGGTGGTTCCATCGGCGGCACCCGACCACGTTTTAACGGCTTCAGTATTGATGGAGTGGATGACAATCGTGCGGACGTAAATGGACCGATCACACCGGTCATTCAGGATTCCGTCGCGGAGTTCACGCTCCTCACCAACCAGTTCAGCGCCGAGAACGGGCACTCCGCTGGCGGGCAGTTTGCTATCACCACGAAGTCGGGCACAAATAACTGGCACGGGGAAGCCCACGAATACGATCGCAATCGCAATTACGATGCTCCTAACAATCAAGAAAAAGACCGTATAAAGGCGGGAACCCAGAAGGACAAAGATCGCTTTGATTATAACCGCTTGGGCGCAAGCGTTGGAGGGCCCATCATCAAGAACAGGCTCTTCATTTTCGGCGCCTATGAGTTTCAAAATAACGGTTTGGCGGCGAACAGCCCCACGGCCACTCTTCCCACAGCGGCGGGTCTTTCTGCATTGACCGCAATGGCTGCAAATTCCAAAGTAAAGGACATTCTGGCCCAGTTCCCGGTTGCCCCGTCAGCCACGGACGCTGTTACAGTGAACGGCACTTCTATCCCGGTGGGGCAATTCCAGTCCATTGCTCCGAGCTTCACCAACCAGCACGATTTCATCGTCAACGCCGACTTGAACCTGGGCAAGCATCAGCTTCGCGACCGCGTTCTATATGACAGGTTCCGCGCGCCTGACTTCAATGCTGACTTGCCGCAGTCGCAGTTCCTGGGCACCAACGCCTTTGATGCTCGCAAGGCTATTTTCACCGACGCCTGGTCTGTGAGCAGCCATCTGGTGAACGATTTCCGCGCCTCTTATTCTCGCAACGTCGGGCCGGCTCTTGTCATTCCGGCCGGGTTCGAGAATTTCCCGAACGTGGGAATCGACTCACTGGGCATCAACCTGGGACCTGACGGGAATTCCCCACAGTCGTATACTCAGAACGTCTACCAGCTTTCCGATGCCATGACGTATATCAGAGGAAAGCACACCTTCAAGTGGGGCTTGGAGGCGCGTAAATGGATCGCTCCCAGCAACTCCCTGCCTCGCGCCCGCGGCGAGTGGGACTACGCTAATCTCCAAACCCTTGTTAATGACCTCGTTCCAGATGGGGGGAACGGAGCGCTACGTGGCGCGGGGTCGGGGGTTTTCGCGAGCAACTATAACGCGTTCTATTGGTTCATCCAGGACGACCTCAAAGTGACTTCGCGGCTGACACTGAACTTGGGCCTTCGTTACGAGTACAGCGGAATTCCGCGCGACGAAAACCTGCAGGCGGGCAACGCCATCGCGGATGATCCGGCGAAGGGGCTCTTCTTCCGCTCCCCCAAACCGGACACCAATAACTTCGCGCCGCGATTCGGCTTCGCTTATGATCCAACGGGAAGTGGCAAATGGGCCATTCGCGGTGGCGCTGGTCTGGCCTTTGATGTGACCCCTACCAACTTCGCCCAATTGCAGTTGCCGCCGCAGGTGCAGAGCGAGCAAAATCCAGTCGTTACCTGCGCACTCGCCGGCGCTCCGGCGTGGTGCACCTCCGGTCCCGTCGACCCCAAAACGGGAAAACGTACGATGGGTCCCGGCTTCCTTGCAGGTGGGGGTCTGTTGCAGGTCAATGTTCCCCCGACGACGCAGGCTGATGCCCGTGCGGCGACTCAAGGATTAAATCTGGACGTGACTGCCCCAAAGGTCTTCACATGGACCTTGTCTGTGCAGCACGAAATCTTCAAGGACACCAGCGTCGAACTGCGCTACCTCGGCACCCACAGCGTGAGCCTGCCCGTGCAGAAGCGTCTGAACGAAGAGTCGGCCTTTGACTTTGGCTTCAAGCCGCTGCCGACCTTCTTCAAAGCCTCAGACGTTCCAGCGACCTTCCCGTTGACTTCGCAAAGACGGGCAGATTACGTGAATTTCTTGAACAACGGAGCTTTCCAGCCGCTGGCAGCGGATGGATTCTTCTCGACTATGACCACCTTTCCGCCGATCGGCCAAGGTATTTATCACTCGGGCTCAGTGGATGTGATTCATCGCCTCGTGCGCGGCTTCTACGTTCGCGGGAACTACACCTATGCCAAGAACATCGATAACTCGACTAACGAGCTGTTCAGCAGCCGTGTGAATCCTCGTCGTCCGCAGGATGCCTTGAATATCGGGAAGGAGCGCGGAAGGTCGGTTCTCGACATTACCCATAAGCTGGCCATAACGTGGATCTACGACCTGCCGAAGATCAACAGTGATAGCAGGTTCGTGAAAGGGTTCCTGCACGGATGGGAAGTGAGCGGCACGTACCTGGCTCAGACCGGCCAGCCCATTACCGCCCTCTCCGGCACGGACTCGAACGCAAACGGCAGCAGCGCTGGCGACCGGACAATCTTGAATCCGAACGGAGTTGGATTGACCGGCAGCGGCGTGAATTTTGCCTGCATCAATCCCACCACCGGCGCGTCGTTCACCAGCGCGACGATTGGTGGAGTCAGCTCCACGGGCGTTGCCACTGGTTGCGCTGTCGGCAGTGGAGCGCCGAACGGCACCAGCGGCAACAACTTTGTGGTCGGTTATGTCGCGGCCGATCCGACGGCCACGTTCATTCAGGCGAACCTTGGCGCGAAGACCAACGTGGGTCGGAATACCATCTCCACACCTGGCTTCAACATATGGAACATGTCAGTGCTCAAGGGCACGAAGATCGGGGAACGCATTAACGTACAATTTCGTGCCGAAGCTTACAACCTCTTCAACCATCGCAATTTCAGCATCGGGCTGCCGACTAACAACGGCGCGATTGACCAAACCCAAAATCCCAACCCACTGAGTACTGGCTATCCATTCGTTACTGCCACAGGTCTGTTCTTGAACAACCATCAGTTCAACGGCGGCAGCCGGACAATGCAGCTCGGGTTGAAATTGATCTTCTAGGGGCATCGCTCGCGAGCCTGACGGGACCCTCTGCGCCTCGCGCCGGGTCAAGACTCGCGACGCCAACTGGGGGATGGGTCGGGATGGCCCACCCCCCAGATCTTTCACACACTGAGTAGAGTGAAAGGGTGATGCGATCGAGCGCTCTCCGGCTCCTATCCTGTTAGGTTCTAGGCCTTGGCGGCGCGGAGAGATTCGACTTGCTCGACGCGGCCGGCGACGTAGTGGAAGCGCTCGATCGTCGCTCTCTCGACCCCGCGGAGGACCAGAGCCGCAATGTCAAGTGTTGCTTCGGCGCGGGCGAGCTCTTCCGCAGAAGCATGGAGCGCCGGTGCCCGCGGCATGAACACGGGGCAGCAGTCGTGGAACGGCTCCGCGGAGATGTCGTAAGTACCGATTCGCCGCGCCAGCGCAAGGATCTCGAGTTTGTCGTCACCCACCAGCGGCCGAAAGATCGGCATGCGCGCGGCGTCTCCGACAGCCACCATGTTTTGCAGCGTTTGCGAGGCCACTTGGCCCAGGCTATCGCCCGCCACGATGGCCTGCGCGTGGTCCTTGTGGGCAAACTGTTCGGCGATGCGCAGCATCAGCCGGCGGTAGAGCAGCACGCGGTAGCTTTCCGGGGCTGCGCGCACGATTTCGCGCTGGATGGGCTCGAAGGGCACCAGATAAAGTTTTGCGGTGAACTGGTAGGGCACCAGTTTCCGCACCAACTCCCGCGCCACGTGAACCGACGATTCGCCGGCCTTCGCCCCGCCGCCCCAGAAGTGGATGAACGTGAGGTGCGCGCCGCGCTTCATCATCTTGTAGGCAGCCACGCTTGAATCGAACCCGCCCGAGAGCAGGCACATCATTCGCCCGGCGGTGTTGGGCGGCAGGCCGCCTGCTCCGGGAATCTTGCGCGCATACACCAGCGCCGGTCCGGGCGGGATCTCGATGCGGCAGACCAACTCCGGGTCGTCCAGATCTACGCGAACGTCGCGGTCAGCGGCGCGAAGCTTTTCGAGCAGGTAGCGGCCAATAATGTTTTCCATCTCGACCACGCGCAGCGGAAAGGATTTGTCGCTTCGCTTGGCGCGCACGGCAAAGCTGGAGAAGGGCAGGGGCTCGAGTTCCCCCCAGGCGGCGCGGCAGATGGCGTCGATGTCGCGCTCGACTGGCCGGGCCAGCGCGAAGTACGCCACGCCGAAAACGCGCTCGATGCGCCGGAGGGCTTCGTCGGGCGGCGCCGCTTCCCCCAACTCGATGACCAAGCGATCGCCCGGGCGGTCGATGCGTTCCACGCCCAGGCCGTCGAGCGCCCGGCGCAAGGCGATCCCCAGCTTGCCTAGAAAAAACTTGCGGTTCCGCCCTTTGAGCCAGAGCTCGTGGTAATGGACGACGATCACCGGTTTGCTCACGCGCGGAATCTCTGGGCGAGTCGGTTCAGGCTGCACAAGTATAGCAGCCGTGCGTGCGGTTGTGGAGCTATTGCCTTGTCGTCGCTGTGATTCCCTGCGAAGCCCTGATATGCGCGACCACGGCCGTGCCGAGTGAAGGTTCTGATTTGTGATCTGTGTCGAGCCCCCTGCGGCGGGCGAAGGATCCCTCTTCCAAGTGGTTGATGACCTCAACTGAGCGCAGGGCTGAAGGACATCGTCTCAAGACGATTCTTCTGGAGTGTGGCCTTCTCGTCGTGCCGGTCGCGGATTGTGGCCCGCTGAGCGCCCCATCCGTGCGGTGTTCGAAACTTAACCGCCCGTAACCTGTTTGAAACATTCCCACAGCTACGGTAGACGCGGGCGGTTTTAGAGCGTATACGAGGAGTTCACAAGTGCGCTTGCTGCCAGCGGGCTGGCGAGGCGACCTTTGAGGGCCGGGGCGCATCGAAGTTGTTAAACGTCCCCCGAGCCCTGAGGTCCGGGAGAGAGCGATGTGGGACAAACGTGATTGGCACGAGTTCTTCAAGATGGCCCGGCACCCTTGGCGGCGCCACCGCCCACCGCGGCCGGTGTATCCCAGCGGGGCGAACCGCGTGTTGCCCGCGGTAGGCTTCAGCCTCTCCGAGCTCGATGATGCCGGGATAAATATCGAGCAGGCCGAACGCCTAGGCCTGCCCGTGGACGCCAGCCGCGTCGGCGTCTATGGACCTAACGTGTCGGCGCTGCGCGAATTTGCCCGCTCCGCGCGCAACCCGGCGTAAGGCGAAGGGTCTCCCCCACTCAGACGCAGCCTGGCTCGCACCGCCCCCGCATTGCCTCCCTGTGCGCCAAGTACCGCCGTACCACTTGACGCCGTCCTAAATTTCGGTAAACTGCGCTTTCTTTGACTATGTTTCCGGTTCCCGCAGCCACGGACGATAGCCAGCGCGACTTCGAGCTTCCGCAGCGCGAGGCAGCTTTTTTCTATGGGCTGTTTTTGCGCGGCCACTCTGCGGAAGAGTTGCGCCGCGACATCGAGGTCCCGCCCGCTGTTCTTGCCAAATGGCACCGCGAAGCGGAGCGCGAGCCTGGCCTGCGCAGCGTGTTCGAGCGGATAGTCGAGTACCGCCGGCATGTCTTGGCCATTTTCGAGGCCCTGGTGGGCTACGACGCGCGGATACACCGCTTGCAGTAACCTCTCCTTTTTAGCCTCCTCTTCAATTTGCGGTTCCTCCATGGCCTTAACCGCCCCTCGAGGTTGCTTTACCGCATTATTTCTTTTTTTTTCGCCCTCTTTACGGTGGGCGAGGAATCTCTCCGTGGGTGCCTCACTTCACAGCACTTTGTCTTGGCTGTTACGGGAATAATATCTGTGCATATTCACGGCGTCCCGCATCTTTAGCCTGGTTTACCTCCTTTTTCTCCTCCACTGCCTCTAATTCCTTTGCTTCGTCTCTCATCTCTCCGCATTGACACTCATTGCTGCCTTGGCTAGACTGGCTTGGTTTGAGCCGCCGACTGGTGTCCTTCTGATTGCCTCTGCTCCCCGGTAGCTCAATGGTAGAGCATTCGGCTGTTAACCGAAGGGTTGCAAGTTCGAGTCTTGCCC
>Ga0209055_1000562_pt1 | contig 26162 bp, 18 predicted proteins | sample GraSoiAngelo_110_FD_185875 | JGI IMG/M metagenome (GOLD analysis project Ga0209055, IMG submission 185875) | Grasslands soil microbial communities from the Angelo Coastal Reserve, California, USA - 14_0903_12_30cm (SPAdes) (version 2) | ecosystem: Environmental > Terrestrial > Soil > Grasslands ... | reverse complement strand
ATTGGAGACCCCCGCTGCAGCCGCCATCTTCACCTTCGGCTGTCCTTCCATCGACTTCTTGAGCTTGGTAATACGTCGGAAACGCGCCAGCGACGTGCCATAGTCGCTTCCCAGAAGTTCCTCTTCGTCCATCGCCGATATCAAATCGACGGTGACATCCCGGCCATCCACCTGACCCACAATACTGCCGCCCCGTTGCTCGACCGATTCGGCAAATGTCTTGATCTCGAAGCTGGCGGCGCGGAACAGAGTATCGAACTTCTTGCCCAGGCCCACGTTAAAGGGCGCCAGATAACCCAGCACCGCCGGGTGGTAGAACGAGGAACCCAGGGAACGCTTGACCTCGCGAACCTTCTCCAGCAATCCGGAATCGAGGAAGGCGCCAAAATCGCGAAAAATCTCAGCCTTGGCGCGCAGAATATCTAGGTCGGCGAGATATTGCATCTCTTCCCCTGACAGGGGCGTGACTTCGCCATCGGCGAGAATCTCGGTCAGAGCGATCTCAAAAGGCGGGATCGGCAGAATTCCGTCAAGGGCGTACCCTCGCCGCTCCCACTGTCCGGGAACCCGTGGATTGCGATAGAGAAATGTGGCCACCAGGTCCGTCCGGTCGCGGTCTGGGTCGCTGGGATCCTTTTTGCGGGCGTAGTAACGGAGCAGGGCCTCAGCCAATTCCGGGTCGGTTTCCGCGGTCAGCCCGCAGCGCACCATGGCCGGAGTTACTGCCATGTCGAGCAGCTGCAACCAGCGCTGCATGTTCTCCAGGGCGTGATGAGAATTGTCAGAAGCGTTGGACAGCGCGTCGCTGTCGAGGCCCGTGGGAATGGGCAGCTCGCCGGCAAGATAGTCCTGCAGCAGCTTCAAATAGAAGCCGTGGACTGTGGCCAGAATAGCCAGTTCCCATCTTTCCTCGCCCACGCGCAACGTCTTCCTCCGAAGACACACTTATTGCCCACACTTCGATCGGGTCAATCAGAACTCATCGGGCGGTTGTGGCGCAAGGTTACTAACGATTACCGACGTGCGGTCCCCAGGTTTTCCCAGGGTCCTGGTCGTGGGAATCAGCCGAAATATGCGCTTAAAACATACTGCTGCAGCATTCTCTGGGTATTGAAGAAGGAGCCGTTGACCGCAATGGCGTGGCGCATGACGTCAATGAAACGCCCCCGCTTCTGATAGAAGATGGGAATGATCTTCTGCTCCAGCTTGGTATAGAGCGAATCGGCATCCTGAGACCCGCCGTTGGTGTTCTCGTGCCCGTCCCGACCTCCGATGGCCCATCCCGTGGTGCCTTCGATCAGTCCTTCCAGCCACCAGCCGTCAAGGATGCTGAGGCTCGGAATACCGTTCAGGGCAGCTTTCATGCCGCTGGTTCCGGAGGCCTCGAGTGGAGGTTGGGGCGTATTCAGCCACAGATCGACTCCGGCCGTCATGAGTTTGGCCAGCTGCATGTCATAGTTCGCGACAAAGGCAATGCTGATGTCGTCTTTCAACTCTTCTTTGATGCGCAGGATTCGCTGGATCAGCTGCTTGCCATCCTGGTCGCTGGGGTGGGCCTTGCCGGCATAGATCACCTGCAGTCCGCCGGCCTCGGCTAGCTTCTTCAAGCGCTGGATCTCGGTGAAAAGAAGATCGGCACGTTTGTAGGCGGTCGCCCGACGGGCAAAGCCGATCGTCAGCACGTCCGGCATCATCGCCACCGCGGCTTTTTGGTTGACCACCTCGAGCAGCTGAGTCTTGGCTCGCATGTGGGCATCCCAGACTTCATCTTTCGGGATGCTCTCGGCATGGCGAAGACTAAAATTGTCCTGCCGCCAGTCCGGGATATGGCGATCGTACAAGGCTTGGAAGGCCGGCGACGTCCAGGTGCCGGCGTGGACCCCGTTGGTGATGGCATCAATCCGGTAGCCCGCAAACATCAGGCGCGACACTTCTCCGTGCTTCTTGGCTACTCCATTGACGTACCGGCTCATGTTGAGTCCCAGGTAGGTCATGTTCAGCATGCCTTGACCATCGGGGAACGATTTCGGCGCAGAACCGCTTTGCCGGCGTCCAAAAACGCGCGCCGCTACGTCGCTGGCAAAGGAATCCGAAAAATCTTCCTGATGTCCTAACACACGGCTGACAACGCCGAGCGGAAACTGATCGTGCCCGGCCGGAACCGGCGTGTGCGTCGTAAAGATACATTTGGGTCGCACTACCGCCAGATCATTCATGTCAACGCGCTCCCGTCCTTGTTTCCGCGCTTCTTCCTGCAATAGCTCCAGGGTAAGAAGGCTGGCGTGGCCTTCGTTCATGTGGAAGCGTTCGATCGCGTCGTAACCCAGGGCGCGCAGCATGCGTACCCCGCCGATCCCCAGCACAATCTCCTGGCAAAGCCGGTAGCAGGAATCGCCGCCGTAGAGCACATGCGTCAGTTCTTGATCCGCGTCGCTATTTTCTGCAAGGCAGGAATCGAGCAGGTAGACCGGGACCGAGTAACCACTCACACCCTTGACCTCGTATTTCCAGCACCGGAGATGGACCGTTCGCCCTTCGATCTCCACCCTCGCCCGGGACGGCATCTCGGTTAAGTAGTCTTCCAACCGCCACTCCGCTGCTTCCTCGACTTGCCACCCGCTTGCATCCAGACGCTGCAGAAAGTACCCTCTCCGATGAACCAGCGAGACCGCGACCAGGGGCACTTGGAGATCGGCGGCAGATCGAATGGTGTCACCGGCGAGGACGCCCAGACCTCCGCTGTAGGTCGCAATTCCGGATTCCAGGGCGATCTCCATGGAGAAATACGCAATTTTGCGCACTCCCTGTAGAGCCCGCATGACCGCCGGGCCGAGGCGAGGCAGTTCGCTCTTCAGGAGAAAGTCGGCGGCGCCTTCTTTCACCATAGCGACCGCACGGTCCTCGCCAATGGTGCCCGAAACCACAATGAAAGGGATTCCCAGGCCACGTTCCTGCAGGATTTCCAAGGCACGCGGACCACTGAATTGCGGCAGCGTGTAGTCGGCCAGGATTAGTTCAGGGGACTCGGCCAGACAGGCAAGAAAATCCGGCTCCTTATCGGCCCGCTCCCAGTTGACTTCGAACCCGGCCCGGCGCAGCTCATGGACCATGAGCTCCGCGTCGGGAGCACTATCTTCGACGATCAGCACTTTTAACGGCTGTCGGACAGGGGATGCGACTTCAGGACTACTCATGCGTTTGAATTTTCAGATTAGGGCACATTTATTTTGGACAGTGTCCATCAACATCATAACAAGAGGCTAACCGGACATAATACATTGTGTCCTTCTGGAGGTTTCTTTCTGCAGTCGTTTAGGAGATAATTACACTCATAAGCCGCTGTGGGGCCCGGCGGAAGCCACCCGCTGAACGCTTTTCTTCGTCACAAAAGCAAGCTGTGACTTTGAATTTCTCAAGGGGTTCTAGTCTCTGTAATTGCACGCCGGGGGCATCTAACATTGCCACGGCCGCTTGTTTCTGAAAAAATAAGAGCTTCCCATGTCACAAGTTGGCAGTTTTGCGCTTCTCATTGCTCTGGTTTTGGCCCTCTATTCGTTCCTTGCGGGCATCCTGGCCCTGGTGCGGGAAGGCCCGGATTCGGAACGGCTGGGCGAAACCGCCCGTCGCGCCGGAGTGGCGATTTTTGCAGCGGTCTTGTTTGCCGCCGTTGTGCTCGTCATGGCCGCGTTTCGTGACGATTTTTCCATCGCCTACATCTTCCATCACAGCAACCGCGACCTGCCTGGTCCGTACAAATTCGCTGTGTTGTGGTCAGGACAGGAAGGGTCTCTGCTCTTCTGGTCACTGCTGCTGGCGGCCTACGGCTTTGTGCTCCGGTTGCGCCACAAGACCGACCAGAGACTGTTCGCTTACGCTTCGGTCATTATCGCCGGCGTACAAATTTTCTTTCTCTTGCTGCTTAACTTCGCCGCCCACCCCTTCGCCGTCATGCAAGGCGAGCGGGCTGCCGACGGCAACGGACTGAACCCACTCTTGCAATATCCCGAGATGGTGATTCACCCGCCCATGCTGTACCTGGGCTACGTGGGAATGACGATCCCGTTCGCCTTCGCCTTTGGCGCATTAATCATGCGTTACCAGGGTGAGCAGTGGATTCACATTACCCGCCGCTGGACCATGGTGACCTGGATGTTTCTCACCATCGGCATTTTCCTGGGAGCGCATTGGGCCTACGCCGTGCTCGGGTGGGGCGGCTATTGGGGATGGGACCCGGTGGAAAACGCCTCCCTAATGCCTTGGTTGACCGGAACCGCTTTCCTGCATTCCGTCATGATGCAGGAGAAGCGCGGCATGATGAAAGTGTGGAACATGTGGCTGGTATTTGCCACCTTCTGGCTGGCACTCCTCGGGACCTTCCTGACGCGCAGTGGCATCATCAGCTCCGTGCATGCCTTCGCTCAGTCTTCCATCGGCGAGTGGTTTGGATGGCTTCTCGCGATTACTTTGGCCACGTTCACCTTCTTTTTCGTGAAGAATAAGGCGCATTTGAAGACCGAACACAGGCTCGAGTCGCTGGTTTCGCGCGAGTCGAGTTTCCTGTTCAACAACCTGCTTCTGCTGCTGGCCTGCTTCACCGTGTTGTGGGGTACCTGGTTCCCCAAAATCTCCGAGTTGGTCGAGGACAAGAAAATCACCGTAGGCGCGCCGTTCTATAACAAGGTCGCGGTACCAGTTGCGCTTCTGCTTCTGTTGCTGACGGCGTTGGGACCGCTGCTGGCCTGGCGCAAGACGTCCCTGGACAGCCTGAAACGCAACTTCCTGTGGCCCAGCCTTGGTGCGGTTGCCGTGGGCATCGGCATGATGATCTTCGGCGTGCGCCCATGGAATGACATTTCGTATTTCTACGCGCTGATGGCGGCTATGCTGGGCGTCCTTGTAATCCTGACCGTGGTCTCTGAGTTCGTACGCGGAGGCCGCGTGATCTCCCGTCACACGGGCCAGAACCTGGCGGCTTCGATGGTGCATTTGTGGCACCGTAATACCCGCCGCTACGGCGGATACGTCGTGCACTTCGGCGTGGCCATGGTGGTTATCGGAATTTTGGGTACCGCCTTCAATCAGGACAAAGAGAAGGAGATGGGTTTCGGCGATAAGATGACGCTCGGTCCCTACACCCTGGTTTGCCAGTCCTACACCCAGGACGACAATCCGAATTACGGCAACGAGTGGGCGATCATCAAGGTCTTCAAAGGCGACCAGCAGCTCACGACGTTATATCCTGAGCGGCGCTTTTACAAAGCCAGCCAGCAGCCGCAGACCATTCCGCGTATTTTTCCCACGTTCACCGGGAAAAATCCCTTACTGATCACGGACCTCTACGTCGTTTACGAAGGCCTTAACCAGGACACGGGGCGTCCGATCATCAAGGCGCACCTGAACCCGATGGTTCCGTGGATCTGGACCGGGTTGCTCGTCATGATTTTCGGAACACTGTCGGCTCTCGTGCCGAACGCTGCGGCCGTGCGGGTCACTGTACCTGCTCGCGCCCAGGCCGTTCCCGCCGGAGCCGGTGACTAGGCAGGGTATGGCTTCGGCCGTGCCTCATCAGGTCGGAAATCAGAGGCTTCGTATCAGGGCATGCCTTCAGGTGTGCCGCTAGATGCTCAGAAGGAACCGGCGTCAGCCGCTGAGGTGAAGTTGCTTACACGATCCACAATTCGGCGTTCCCGCGGGCTGCTTAAGTGCTCCCTGCAGTTCGCGGCTCTATTCATCGCCATCGTTGCGCTCATGGGCGCGGGAGACGAGGGCGCTCGTTTCAATCAACTCGGCCACAAGATGATGTGCGTGTGCAGCTGCAGCCAGATCCTGCTGGAATGCAACCACGTAGGCTGCTCATATTCAGATCGCATGCGCGGCGAATTGATGGCCGCCCTCGATCGCGGCGATAATGACGACCTCATCCTGCAGGGCTTTGTCCAGAAATACGGCACCGTCGTAATTGCCGCGCCCACCACCACCGGTTTCAACCGGGTGGCCTGGATCATGCCCTTCCTGGCACTTGCGCTGGGACTTGCCACCACCATCTTCATCGTGCGCGCCTGGAGCAAGCGTCCCGCGCCGGTGGCCCCCGGAGGCGTCTTGCCGGTCAGCGGCTCTGAACTCGATATCTTCCGTAAAAAAGCGCAGCAGGACACCGAAATATGACCCCATTCATTCTATGTGTTTGTCTCCTGTTCACAGCGGCAGTCGTGTTCTACGTCTTTTATCTGCCCGGCACACTGAAGCTGGATCCGAAAAAGACGCGCGCCGGCTATTTGCGCGAACGCAAAGACGTTGTGTACGAAAACCTGCGTGATCTCAACTTCGAATATAAAGCTGGCAAGTTTCCGGAAGCCGATTACCAGGCCATGAAAACTTCTCTGGAAGCCGCGGCTTCATCAGCCGGCCCCGCTAGTTCTCCAACTAAGCAGAAGAAAGGAGCGAGGATTTGAAGTCCTCCCTCAAATTTACCGCAACTGGTCTCATACTGGCCCTCAGCAGTTTCGCCTCGGCGCAAACCCTGACCGGCACGGTCAAGAATGGTACGAGCAACAAGCCCGCCAGCGGCGATGAAGTCGTCCTGCTCAACCTGGCGCAAGGCATGGAAGAAGCGGCCCGCACCAAGACCGATTCCAAGGGCAATTTCAGCTTCAAACTGCCGGCCGGCGATGCGCCCCACCTCATTCGGGTGATTCACCAGGGTGTTACCTATCACCGTATGGCGCCCCCGGGAACAACCTCGGTCGAGGCGGAAGTCTTCGATGTGGCCAAAAAGATCGAGGGATTGAATGTCACCGCCGACGTCATGCGGATCGAAGCAGATGACAGCAGCCTGAAGGTTGCCCGTCTGTTTGCGGTGGACAACCGGTCGAAGCCTCCGAAGACGCAGATGAACGACCAGAACTTCGAGTTTTATTTGCCGGACGGCGTGACCGTCGACTCCGCCATGGCCAAGACCGCCGGCGGCCAGCCCATTAACGCCACGGCCGTTCCGCAGAAGGAGAAGAACCGCTACGCCTTCATCTTCCCGCTGCGGCCGGGCGAGACCCAGTTCCAGGTGCAGTATCACTTGCCGTATTCCGGATCGGCCAACCTCGACCCCAAGCCGCTCTACGGTATGGACCACTTCGTGGTGGTGCTCCCGAAATCGATGCAGTTTTCCGGCCCGGCATCGTACCAGTCCATGCAGGACCCGGGACAGAGTGATTCCCAGGTGGAAGTTGTCTCCAACGCCCAGGCCAACCAGGGGCTCGCGTTCAAGGTGTCGGGCACCGGAAATCTGCCCGCGCGCAATGAGTCCGGCGGCGAAGCAGGAGGTGGGGGAATGGGCGGAGGCCAGGCCTCTGGCCGCGACTCTCGCCCGGGCGGAGGATTGGGACCGCCCATCGATGCCCCTGATCCGCTGGATAAATACCGCTGGTACATTCTGGGAGCCTTCGCCGTGATGTTGGCAGGCGGTGGTTATTACATCTCCAAGCGTTCCCCGGCCAAAGGCGGAGTTCTAGAGGGAATTGATCAGGACGAGACGGTCGAGGTTCCGCGCCCGTCCGCTGCGCGACTGACAAAAGCGGCGGCGGCTCCCGCTACTGCGGCGCCGACAGTCACGGCTCGCAGCAACTCGAATCATTCGGGACTGCTGTTGCAGGCGCTGAAGGAAGAACTGTTCGAGCTCGAAGTAGAGCGGCAGCAAGGGCGCATTTCTCAGCAGGACTACGAGAAAGCCAAGGCCGCCTTGGATCAGACGCTTCATCGCGCCGTGAAACGCGAAGCGCAGAAGGCTTGAGAACCTAACACTGTGGGGGACGGGTCTTTGACCCGCCTCCGCCGTTGCATACCTCCACTTCTCCGATCTTCATCCTGGGCCAAGCTTTAGCTTGGCCCAGGATCTCGCGTGCAGCGCCGAACTCTCCGCGGAACCGCGACCCTCCCGGCCTGGTAGTGGTGCAGTTTGCCCCCGGCCTCGTATCACAGCCTGAATCTCACCTGGGCGTGTAACATCTATATGGTTGAGGGTTTGTAGTTCATGGGCAACACTTTCAAGACCGCATTCTTGCTGACGGCATTAACTCTGCTTTTGCTCTTCATCGGCCGAGCCTTCGGCGGGCAGAATGGCATGATCTTCGCTCTCGTCATCGCGGCGGTCATGAACTTCATCGCCTATTTCTTCTCCGACAAGATCGCCCTGGCCACTTATCGCGCCCAGCCGGTCACCCGTGAAGAACTGCCTCGCGTCTACCAGGTAGTCGAGCGTCTGACCCAGAGAATCGGGCTGCCCATGCCCAAGATTTACGTGATCCCGAGCGATTCGCCAAACGCCTTCGCCACCGGCCGCAACCCGCAACATGCTTCGGTTGCAGTCACGCAAGGGATTCTCAACCTGCTGAACGACGAGGAACTGGAAGGTGTGCTGGCCCACGAACTCGGACACGTGAACAATCGAGACATCCTGATCAGCTCGATTGCCGCCACCATTGCTGGAGCCGTCACCATGCTGGCCAACATGGGCAAGTGGGCCATGATTTTCGGCGGCATGGAGCGCGACGATCGTGATCGAGGAGGCGGGCTGGCCGCTCTGTTCATGCTGATTCTGGCGCCGATCGCCGCCATGCTGATCCAGTTTGCCGTGTCGCGCTCGCGCGAATATCAGGCCGACGCCAGCGGCGCGCACTACACGGGAAATCCCTATGCTTTGGCCAGTGCACTGAAGAAACTCGACGCTTACTCGCGCCGCCTGCCCATGGTTGCATCGCCTTCAACGGCTCACCTGTTTATCGTGCAACCGCTGCTGGGAATGAATTTCGGTAATCTGTTTTCGACCCATCCGCCCATCGCAAAGCGTATCGAGCGCCTGACCGGCCGCCCGGCAGATTTTGAGCAGTAGCTTTCAGCTTTCAGCCCTCATTTCCTCGCTGTTGTTTTCGCTGAGAGCTGATAGCTGAGAGCTGACAGCAGCTTATGACTTCCGTAACCCAACTGTCCTCGGCCCTCCTCACCACCCATAGTAAAATCAAATTTAATGCCCATTCAGACGGGAACTGCCACGTCGCGCTCTGCGCAGCTGGAAAACGCTGTGCGCGCCGTGATTCGCGGAAAGAACGAGGTGGTTCGCCTGGCGCTGGTCTCGATGTTTGCCCGCGGCCACTTGCTGATTGAAGGTGTGCCTGGAGTCGGAAAGACTACGCTAGGCCAGGCGCTGGCTCGCGCGATCGATTGCAGCTTCCAACGGGTGCAGTTCACCAGCGACATGCTGCCCAGCGACGTGCTGGGCATTTCGATCTGGTCGGCCGTCGAGCAGGCTTTCGAGTTCAAGCGCGGCCCGGTGTTCACGAACATCCTCCTCGCCGACGAGATCAACCGCACTACACCTAAGACCCAGTCGGCACTCCTGGAAGCAATGAATGAAGGCCAGGTCACGGTGGACGTGCACTCGTATCCTCTGCCTCAGCCATTCCTGGTGATTGCCACCCAGAACCCCGTGGAGCATCACGGAACCTACCCGCTTCCGGAGTCGCAGCTGGACCGTTTCCTGATGCGCGTTCGAATGGGCTATCCGGGTGAAGACGCAGAGCGCGAGATTCTTCGCTCTGCAGCGGGAGCCGTGCAACTGGAGAAGATGCAACCGGTGCTCAGCGCAGCCGATGTGCTGGAGATGCAGCAGGCCGTGGTCCGCGTGCGAGTCGACGACGCGCTGGTCAACTACACGCTGGAAATTGTGAAGAAGACGCGGGAGTCCGAATATCTCTCGCTGGGTGTTTCACCCCGCGGATCCCAGATGCTCTATCGTGCCGCACAAGCCATGGCCTTTCTCGAAGGCCGGACCTTCTGCACTCCCGAGGATTTCAAACCGCTGGTCGTACCCGTGTTCGCCCATCGAGTTGTCGTCAACGCGCTCTATTCCTCTACGCTGAAGAAGTCGGAGCAAGCCGAGCAAGTTTTGCGGGAGATTGTGGAGAGCGTGTCCGTGCCCGTGTGAACAGCAGTTCTTGGTTTCCGAGTTCGCAGTTGACTTAGAAACAACCCCGGAGGGGTGCCCTGAAAATAGCCCAGGGTTTAGCGCTGGGATGAAGTCGGAAATTGGAACAAGTCCCATCGGGACGACACAAGCACTCACCAGCCCGTTTGCCATTCTGGATTGCTGACAGTCTCCGCGCTAGGCATAATGTAACCCCATGTCCTTGCTGCGATTCCTGATGCTGATGTCCCTGATCGTCTGGCTGGGCGGTCTAATCTTCTTCGCTTTTGTTCTCGCCCCCACCGTTTTTTCCGTGCTTCCCACGCGTCACATGGCAGGTTCCGTGGTGAGCTCATCTCTCAGCCGGCTGCATTGGATGGGAATCATTTCTGGAATTGTCTTCCTCGTTAGCTCGATGACCTACTCTCGCCTGACCACCGGGGCCGCGCATCCTCTTGCCGCTCGGCACGTCTTCGTCTGCCTCATGCTGGTCCTCACCCTGATTTCGCAATTCGGCATTTCGCCGAAAATGACGGCACTGCGAGCGTCTATGGGTCAGATCGATAATGTCGCCGGCAACGATCCGGCCCGCTTGCAGTTCAATGCGCTGCACGTCTGGTCCACGCGCCTGGAAGGTGGAGTCTTGTTACTAGGCCTCATAGTTGTTTACCTCACCGCTCGACAGCTCGCCTGAACACAGATGGATCTTCTGATTCGTGTGAATCCATGTGAATCCGTGGCTGTTTTTCTTTGTTTCCTGGTCATTCCGAGCGTAGCGAGGAATCTGCTTTTCCTTGTCCCTAACTGGCAGCACGTCACGGCCCTTCTCTGACAATTCTTGTTATTCTGCTTACGCAGCTGGCAGCCAGGAGCTGGAAGCTTTCTTATGAAAACCGGCATCATCGGCCTGCCCCAGGTGGGCAAAAGTTCACTATTTCGCATTCTCACCAAGGCGCAACTCTCCGAGAATGCTTTCGCGAATCCTCGTGAGGCCCACGTTGGAGTCGCCAAGGTTCCTGACGACCGCCTCGACCGCCTTGCCGCCCTCTACAACCCCAAAAAACTGGTGCACGCTTCGGTGGAGTATGTGGACGTCGGCGCCATCGGCCAGGAAGCCCTGAAAGAAACCGCGTACATCGGACACCTGCGCCAGGTAGACGCCCTAGCGCACGTGGTCCGCGCCTTCGAGGATCCTGCAATCCCGCATGTGGGCGAGATTGACCCCCTTCGCGACATCAAGAACGTGGAGTTTGACCTCATGATCAGCGATCTGGGGCAGATCGAGAAACGCCTGGAGCGTCTGGAAAAAGATTTAAAGAAGATGCGCTCGCCGGAACTGGAACACGAATTCGACCTGCTGAAGCGCGCCAAAGCACACCTGGAAACCGAACGCCCACTGCGCGAAATGGAGATGACCCCCGAGGACAAAAAGCGCATCCGCGGATTCATGTTCCTCAGCGAGAAACCCATCCTGTACGTGCTCAATATCAACGAGAGCGCTGAGCTGGGCAAGGAACTGGAGAGCGCTGTCGCGAAATACAAGCTGACCGAGGTGGCTTCGCGTCCCAACGCCGCCGCGACTGCCATTTGTGGCAAAGTTGAGGCGGAACTCTCAGAAATGACCGATGCCGACGCCGCTGAGTTTCTCTCCAGTTACGGACTCAAAGAGAGCGGCCTCGTACGCTTGATTCGTACCACCTATGCGCTTCTTGGCCTGATCTCTTTCTTCACGGTTGGAGAAGACGAATGCCGCGCCTGGACCATTCCCGCCAAAACCCGCGCCGTCGAAGCCGCCGGAGCCATTCACTCTGATCTGGAAAAACATTTCATCCGTGCCGAAACCATTCACTGGGACCAACTCCTGGAGGCCGGTTCTGAAGCCAACGCCCGTGCCAAAGGCACGCTGCGGCTGGAAGGCAAGGACTACATCGTCAACGACGGCGATGTGATGCATATCCGGCATTCGGGATGAGCACCGAGTTCCGAGCTAGTTTTTCCCAAGGTGGAAGCGGGTTTCTGACCCGCTGGGCCCGGTCAAAGACCCGCCCCCACACAATAATCTCGAGAGCTGTCGAGTGTGGATCTCAGTTTCTCAGTACTGGGTACTAGGTACTAGCTACTAGCTACTGGTATTCTGCTCCTTCACCAATGAATCCGATCATCCTCAGCTTGCTGCTGGGTCTCACGGCGGCGACCGCCAACGTTTTCGGCGGCGCCATCATTGTTCAAAAGCATTGGGAGCGTTCTTATTTAAGATACTTTGTCGCGCTCGGCGCCGGATTCATGTTGGCAACCTCCATCGTGGAGATGGTTCCGGAGAGCCTCGCGCTAGGCGGCAAAAGCGCTGCGTTTCTGGTCTTGCTCGGCTATCTCATCATTCATTTCTTCGAGCACACCGTCACCCCGCATTTCCACTTCGGCGAAGAAACTCACACCGACGAGTTCGTAGAAGTGCACAAAAGTTATTCAGTGCTGATTGGCCTGATAATTCACACCTTCTTTGACGGCATTGCGATCGCCTCGGGATTCATCGTGTCCAGTTGGCTGGGCTGGATCATCTTTCTTGCTGTTTTTCTGCACAAGATTCCGGAAGGATTCACGATTTCCTCGGTGATGCTGGCCAGCGGACGGAGTCGTGGAGTGGCCTGGGGTGCCTCCATGCTGTTGGGAGTTGCCACCGTAGCTGGGGTCATGACGATGGCGATATTCCGCCACGAAGTCGGCGCCGGCCTGCCGCTCGCGGCCGGCGTGACGATCTACGTCGCTGCTTCCGACCTGATACCCGAGGTCAACAAAGAGCCCGGCGTACGAATGGCTTTATTGGTATTCCTGGGCGTAGGATCGCTGTTTCTGTTGGACCACTTCTTCCATCTTCACTAGCTACTAGCTCCTATACGAGCTACTCCACTTGATGTTTCGCCGTGTACCCTTCCCGGGCAATGATCTGGTATTTGACCTCTTTGCCCTTCTGGTCATGCACCTTCAGAGGGCTGCCATCAGGTCCCACCAACTCGACTTTCAACTTGCGATAGCTGCCATCGAGTTTGGTGTTGCTCGGGTGATAGGCGAGGTTGTACTGGTTGCGAACGTCGGCTGAAATGTCGTGGAAGATTTCCGGCAACTCGCCCTCGAAGCGCGGGAAGTAGGCTCGTCCGCCGGTAAGCTTGGCAAAGGTATTCATCTGGTTGTCGGCCTGCAGCCAGTCAGTGCTCTGAATCCCGCCAGCGTAGCCATGGGAGTCCAGCCATTCCCGCAATGCGCGACCTATGCTGACGGCGTAAATCGTAACGTTCTGGGTCGCCTTGATCTTCTTGATGATCTGATCGAGGTTAATCTTGCTAAAGGTATCTCGCCCGCTGGATATCAGAATGATGTACTTGTGTCCTTCGACCCCCTCGATCCGGTCCAGCGTGTCATAGAGCGAGTCGAACAGATTCCGCTCCGAGAATCCGGGTATGCGCATCATGTTCAGCGCACCCATGACTGCGCGCTTATCCTGGGTGAAATCCACCAGAATCTGCGGCTTCATATCATAGGCGACTACCGCCACCCAGTCTTCCTTTTTCAATTGGCTGGCGAATGTATAAGAGGCGTTCAGCGCGTCGTAAAGGTAGTTGTAGTTGGTGGAGGCAAATTCGATCAGCATGACCGCCGTGATTGGTGCTTCCTGTTGGCTGAAGTTTGCGACCTTCTGCGGTACCCCGTCCTCGTAAATCTTGAAGTTGTCTTTCTTCAGCCCGGGAATGAACTGGCCATTCTTGGTCATGACTGAAACGTCCAAATTGACGATGGGCACATCCACCCGGATGGAGTAGTCCGGCATGCCCTCCACCTTCGAAGGCTTTGGTGGCGGCGGCGGGGGCGGTGGCTCCTCCTTCTTTTTGGGGATGGCGTAGGGCCCAACGTCATTTCCAGGCCCTCCCGCCTCCGGGGGAGGCGTCTGCTGGTTGGGGTTCTGCTGACCCGACGAGCTTTGACTCGAAGGCTGCGGCTGAGCGAAGGCGCACCGGTTCAAAACCGGCGTTCCCAAGCCCAATCCGAGCAAGGTAAGTAGCGTGAAAATTTTACGGACCTGGCCGGAAAACATTGCCAACTGCCTGTAAAACATGGGTTGCCTCAGGAAAATCCCGTGCTAGTATAGATGCACTGCTTCGCTGTTTGGTAGATGTGCTCGTTTTTTGGGACTTCCCCCGAGAATCTGACACACTGAAGCTGAGTACAGGCGTGCTGTTCGGCGCCGGAGTGTATTGGGCGAACTGATGAGAAAATTGTACTTTGCTCTCGCAGCCCTCTGCTGTTTGTTGCCCGTTTGTGTGACCGCAGCCGAGACTTCCACTGACATCCAGACCATCTCTGTAGACCAGATCCATACCGGCATGAAGGGCGTCGCCTATACGGTGTTCGAAGGCGTCAAACCCGAGCCGATGGACGTCGAGGTCTTGGGCATCCTTAAGAACATCAACGGCCCCAGGGGCGACATTATCCTCATACGTCTGCACGGGAAGAAAGTTGAGTACACGGGTGTCGTCGCCGGCATGAGCGGGAGCCCTGTTTACATTGATGGCAAGCTGGCGGGCGCGCTTGCCTTCCGCATCGGCGAGTTTTCCAAGGAGCCGATTGCCGGGGTGACCCCGATCGCGGAAATGCTGGAAATCAACGCCATGGATCGCAGCAAGCCGGTGGAAATGCCGTCTGCCCGGTCAGGTCCCAGCGTGCCCAGCAAGACCTCTGGACCCGGAGACCCCAGCGCTCTTCTGCTTCAAAGCGTCGCCAACTACCTGAAACCGATCGATACCCCGCTGGTATTCAACGGTTTTGACGAGGAAACCGTGCGGCGCTTCGCGCCGCAGTTTGCCTCTGCCGGCATTATCCCGGTCATGGGCGCTGGTTCGGTCAGCGATATTAAGCAGCCCGAACCGCTGGAAGCCGGTTCCGCGGTAAGCGCCGTCCTGGTTCGCGGCGACATGGATATTGCCGCCACCTGCACCGTAACCTACATCGATCCGCAGCGGCTTCTGGCCTGTGGCCACCCACTGTTGCAGTACGGCATGGTGGATATACCCATGACCAAGGCGCAGATCTTGGCCACACTGCCGTCGCCCTTGAACGCGTTCAAAATTGTGAACGCTACCGAGCCGGTCGGCTCCTTTGTACAGGACCGCCACACCGGCATCATGGGCATGTTGGGCAGAGACCCGCAGATGATTCCCGTCACGCTCAATATCCACGGGGGACCGGCCGACAAGCAATTTCATTATGAGGTGCTGAATAACGCGCGCCTCAGCCCTGTCGCCATGATGGCCACCGTCTTCAACGCCCTGCGCGGCTTGAATGAATACGGAGAAGAAGTTACTTACCGGTTGAATGGCCACATCAGCGTCAATGGCTACCCGGATGTGACCCTGCAGAACATGTTCGCGCCGAGCGATGGAGCGGCTCCGGCGGCCCTGCAGGTCGCGCTCTCTCTGGGCGATCGCTTCGGGCGAATTTTCGACAATGCTTACCAACAGCCCAAGATCCAAGGCGTGCAACTCGATTTCGACCTGGTAAAAGAACGCCGCTTTGCCCGTCTCGAGAACGTCCGCACAGACGTCACCGAGGCCCGGCCTGGCGACGAGATCACCGTGGAAACCGTGCTTCGTCCTTATCGTGGCGAGAGGATCGTGCGTCAAATTAAGCTGCACGTGCCGACCTCCACGTCCAAGGGTCCTCTGCGCATTCTCGTCAGCGACGGTGACACCTTGGACCATATGCGCCGCAATGTTCCGATGTTCAGCCGCAAGCTGGACCTGCCCTCCACCATTGCCCTGCTGAACAAAGAGCATTCCAACAACCGGCTGTACGTTTCACTGTTGGAAGCCGATCCGGAAGCCATGGTGGCCGACAAGGTCATGCCAACCCTCCCGCTTTCCGTGATGAACGTCATGGAAGGAATGCGTGGCACGCAGGAGATGGTGGTGTTGGGAGAATCCTCGGTGAACGAGGCTTCCACAGCGCTAGATTACGTTGTTTCCGGTGCCCAGTTGTTGACCATTACGATCAAGTAATTGCCGCGGTGCCCCATGTCTCGCCGGTTTTGCGAGACATGGGTCTCGCCGAGCATGACTGCCGCCGCTTACCGCTCCGCTGCACCCGGACACGTGCAAACCGTGATAGTCTGAAATTTCCCTGGAACCCTGGAAATCGATGAGAGGTACGAATTTGTCTACTGATCGACGCAAGCTGTTTTCAATCCTAGTTGTAGTTTTCTTGACGGTCCTTGCTTTTACGGAAGGCACCCGTACGTGGGAACAGTCGAAGTTTGACGAGCTCTACAAGGGCACAGCCAAGGGAGTGGCCGTCCGCAGCACTGGCGGGCTGCAACTGGCTCCCGCTTTCAAGCCGCTTTATACCACGCCGTCCACTTACATCTGGTCTATAGCTGCCGACGACTCTGGCACGCTCTTTGCTGCCACTGGCGCCCCAGCCCGGCTCTACCGAATCACGTCCGACGGCCAGGCCAGCACAATTTTCGAGCCACAGGAACTTCAAGTCCAAGCCCTCGTGGCCGATAAGAAAGGCGCGATCTACGCCGCCACTTCTCCTGACGGCAAGGTTTATAAAATCGAGCAGAAGAAGAACGCGCCGACCCGCAATGAGAAAGGCAAGGCCGACCAGGGTCCCACATGGTCCTCCAGCGTCTATTTCGATCCTGGCACAAAATACATTTGGGACCTGGCCCTGGACAGTCAGGACAACCTCTACATCGCGACCGGCGATCACGGCGAGATTTACCGGGTCACGCCCAAGGGGGAGCATACCGTCTTTTTCAAGAGTGATGAGGCGCACATCCGTGTGCTCGCGCTCGATCCAAAAGGTAACTTGATTGCCGGCTCGGACGGCAGCGGCTTGGTCTACCGTATTGCGCCCACCGGGCAAGCATTCGTTCTTTATAGTGCTCCGAAAAAAGAGATCACAGCGCTAGCCATCGACGATGCAGGGAACATCTATGCGGCCGGGGCTGGGGAAAAGCGCGCCAGCGGGATGCCCTCGAATGTCCCAGCCGGCACGGCGATCAACGCTCCTATGGGAGGGATGCAAATCCAGCCTATGGGTGGCCCGACGATCCCCGCGGGACCAATCGCATTTCCGGCACCCGGCCTCGGCGCCACGGGAGGATCGGAGGTTTATCGCATCGCCCCGGACGGTTCACCCTTGCGGATCTGGACCTCCTCCAATGACCTTGTCTACGCTCTGGCTTTCGACGAACGCGGCAATCTGCTGGCTGGCACCGGAAACCGGGGACACATCTTCTCCATTACCGGGCAGGATGAATTCATCGATCTAATCAAGGCTGGCGCTACCCAAGTCACAGCTTTTGCCAAGGCTCCTGGGGGCGGCCTTTATGCTTCCACCAGCAATCTGGGCAAGGTGTTCCAGGTTGGCCCGGCGCTCACCGCGGAAGGCACTTACGACAGCGACATTTTCGATGCCCACATCTTCTCGCGTTGGGGTCGGGCTCAATTCCGGGGAGTCGGAAACGTTCAGCTCTTCGCCCGCAGCGGAAATGTAGACAACCCAGACCGAAACTGGAGTTCCTGGCAGCCGGTTGACTTCCAAAAAGACGCTTCTCTTAACGTTCCAGCTGCACGGTTCGTTCAATGGAGAGCGGTGCTGCGAGCCGGCAATCCCGCACCGCGCGTGGACAGCGTTGTCATTAACTACCTGCCGAAGAATGTAGCCCCGCAGATCGACGATGTCACCATGCAAGTGGGCATGCGCTACCCGCAGATACTTAAGCCGGTCAACGTCGATCCCGCAATCACCATGCCGCCGCCGGCGCCTATGCGCGACCGTGATGCTATTAGCCTGAAGTGGTCGGCTCACGATGATAATGACGACCAACTGGTCTATTCCATTTATTATCGCGGCGATCACGAGTCCCGCTGGTTGCTTTTGAAAGACGGGATCACCGACAAGTTTTACTCCTTCGACGCCGGGCTGCTTCCGGATGGCGGCTACACCATCAAAGTAGTCGCTTCCGACGCGCCCTCGCATTCCCCTGGGGACGCTCTTACCAGCGACAAGGAAAGCGGACGTTTCGAAGTTGACACCACTCCTCCCCAAATCGAAGGCCTGACGGCCTCCATGCAAGGCGGACAAATTCACGTCACTTTCCACGCCGCCGACGGCTTTTCGCCGATCAAGCGGGCCGAATACTCCGTTGATGCGGGCGACTGGCAATTTATCGAGCCGGTGGACCAGATCTCGGACAACCGGGCGGAAGACTACAACTTTCAGATTAAGCTGTCGGGCAACGACAGTGAGTCCGCGCTGCAACAGGCCAGCACGGGAGCCAGGAGGTCTGCCAATTCGAGTGCAGATGACCCGGAACATGTTGTCGTTGTTCGTGCCTACGACCGCTTTGACAATATGGGAACTGCCAAGGTCCTGGTCCGTGGCCGATAACCGGAGCTTGGCCAACGGATCGCACAAAAATTTGTTCATCTCGCGGCCAGGGAACCTGATAACCATGTCATCATCCGGAGCGGGCGTTCAGCCCGCCAAGGATCTAGCGTGCAGAACGGCATCATCTGCGCTGCACGCCAGATCCTTCACCGCCTAACGCCGGTTCAGGATGACGACATTCGAGGGAAATTGAAATGCGAAGCGCAGCGTCGGTTTTTGCGCAGACTCGACTCCCTGTCATGCTCCCCATCCTCCATCTCCTGGCTTGGCTCGCGTGCGTGGTTTACTCCACCGTCCCTGGCTTATGGCTTGCCATTCATCCTTTTGCCGAATACTGGCGTTCGCGGCGTCGCAATCCCTATCTCGTCTTGGTTCCGCTCTGGATAGCAATGTGGGTCGTCGTAGGCGCCATTACCTGGCCATGGCGCGAAGTGTTGTTATACACCAGTTGGTGGTCCTGGCTGCCCGCTGCGTTTTGGTTTGGCTGTGGCCTTTGGATTTATCCTCACGCGAAAAAAAACTTCACCGGTGCCCAACTAGGCGGCCTCGCCGAGATTCGGCCGGACTACCCGGACCAGCGATTGATCACTTCCGGAATCCGCTCTCGCGTCCGCCATCCCGTCTATCTCGGACACCTTTGTGAAATGTTGGCATGGAGCATCGGGACCGGCCTGGTTGCGCTTTACGCGCTCACCGCCTTTGCCTTGATCACCGGCGCCATCATGATCCGAATGGAAGAAGCAGAACTCGAGCAGCGTTTCGGAGAGGAATACCGCACCTACCGGAACTCGGTCCCCGCCATCCTTCCCCGGCTGAACTGTTTATAATCCAGACGCAAAGCTGAAAGCTGATAGCTGAAAGCTCCTCATGCGCTTCGAACTCTTCGTTGCCACCCGCTACCTGCGTGCCAAAAGGCGTCAAGCCTTCATTGGCGTCATTACTGCCATTTCGATTGCAGGAGTGGCAGCCGGTGTCGCCTCCCTGATTGTGGCGCTCGCCATCAATAACGGATTTCGCCAGGACTTGCAGGATCGCCTGTTGGGCTCGACCGCGCACATCAGCCTCATGCGGGTTCAGAGCGACGGCATCAAGGACTGGCGGCCGCTGCTCGAGCGGTTTTCCAAACAGCCGCACGTGATTGCGGCGGCCCCGGCGATTTATGAGAAAGTGCTGATCTCTCGCGGCCCGAGAGCCAGTGGGGCAGTTTTGAAGGGCATGATTCCAGCCGAAGAGCGCAAGGTCAGCGACCTTCTGAAGTCGATCACGATTGGCTCAGCCAACGATTTGGAGGAGAGCCTTCCCAGTGTCGGGTCGGATCTTCGAGGCGAACAATCTGCAAGTGTCGGGTCGGGTCTTCGACCCGGCCAGAGGGGGTCAGAGACCCGCCTTCCAACGTCCCCCGACCTGCTCTCCGGCGTCCAACAACGCGTTGCCGCGATGCCACCCATTATTCCGGGCAAGGACATGGCCGACGCTCTCGGCGCAACTGTCGGATCCGTGGTTCTGGTGACCAGCCCGCAAGGGGAACTCACGCCCTTCGGCATGGTTCCCAAGTACATCCGTTTTCGAGTGGTGGGAATTTTCAATTCGGGTTTTTTTGATTACGACACTTCCTGGGCCTTCACCCGGCTCTCCGATGCGCAACGCCTGTTCGGCTTGGGCGATGTGGTCTCCACGATTGAGTTCAAGATCGATGACATCTACAAAGCCCGGGAAGTAGCCCGGGAGATCGAGCTAGCAGGAGGCCACGGATTCATGACCGCCAACTGGATGGAACAAAACAAGGCGCTGTTCCATGCCCTGCGCCTGGAACGGTTAGTCACCTTTATCACCATAGGTCTGATCGTCTTCGTGGCGGCACTGAACATTCTGATCTCTCTCACGATGATGGTCATGGAAAAAACCAAGGACATTGCGGTGCTCATGTCGATGGGCACGCGCCGCTCGCAAGTCCGACGCCTGTTTATCGCTCAGGGCGTTGTTATCGGAGCATTCGGAACGGTTATTGGCCTCATCCTTGGGTATGTGTTGTCTTGGATCGGCGGCCATTATCACCTGATCTCGCTCTCGCCCGAGGTTTACTCCATCGACTACGTGCCCTTCGCTCCACGCGCCGGGGACGGCGTTTTGGTCGCCCTGGTGGCGATTGGTGTGTCCTTTATATCGACCCTGTACCCATCATGGTCCGCCGCCCGGATTTTGCCGGCGGAAGCTCTGCGGTACGAATAAAGCGATCCTGGACGGCCCCTGCAGACCTTTTGCCTTCCGCTTTGCATGGCAATTCGTATTCCGGGATTCATTTTTTTATGGTGCCCACACTTACGTGCCATTGTGACCATCGTCACATTGTGTTGTTTGATATTAGGTATACAGTTTTCCGCGTATGTTCCTGGAAGCAGGAATGTGCGGGAACATTCGGCCTCGTCCCGTGTTTTAATGGAATGAGGTGCGCTGGGTTTGGCAAGCCGCCTGCTAGGGGTCTTGGAACGAAACGCAAGCGTACCGCATCCAATGAAACGGGCAGCGATGCTGCGAATTGAGGGGTTAAAGAAGGTCTTCCGCTCAGGCGATTCGGACCTCGTGCTCTTTGATAACCTGTCCTTTCAGGTGAATAAGGGTGAGATGCTGGCCATCGTCGGCGAGTCCGGCGCTGGCAAGAGTACCTTGTTGCACATCCTGGGTGCGCTTGATAGCGCTTCCGCTGGTGACGTATACTGCGCGCAACTGCGGTTAAACGCGCTCTCTGGGGACCGCGCCGCCGATTTTCGTAACCGCGAAATCGGATTCGTCTGGCAGTTCCATTATCTGCTGCCGGAGTTCACGGCCCTGGAGAATGTCGCTATGCCGCTCCTGCTGCGGGGACAACCGTGGCAGCGAGTGGAAGGAGAAGCTTTACGTTGGTTGCGCGGGGGTGAGCAGCAACGCGTCGCCCTGGCCCGGGCACTGATCACCGGCCCTAAATTGTTGTTGGCGGATGAGCCCACGGGTGACCTTGACAGCCGCACCGCCGATTCGGTTTTTGCCTTGATCGCTAGGCTACATCGCGACTATCAGCTGACCTCACTCATTGCTACCCACAACCTTGCCTTCGCCCGGCGCTGTCATCGCGTGCTGCGCTTGCATCGCGGGCATATCGAGGAGGTGGCCCCGGATTCGCTTCCGGCGTGAGGTCCGTCATCTGGAGGTGGACAGGTACTGTAGGATGGCTGCAAGAGATTGCAGTCAAACTGCAGACAATCGCATCAGGTACTGCAGTAATCCTGCAGTTCCTAACTCCTTTTAGGAGTTGGGTTCTTGGTATCCTGATTGCATGACAGATGTTGGGCCAAATGGTTTCCCCGAGGCTAAAGGGCATGTCACGAACCCCACAGCTTCCCGGAGCACTTGGCGGGGAGAGGGTTTATGTTTGAACGCTACACGGAGAAAGCACGGCGCGTCATCTTCTTTGCGCGCTACGAAGCCAGTCAGTTCGGTTCTCCTTATATAGAGACAGAGCACCTGCTGCTGGGACTTTTGCGCGAAGACAAAGCTCTCACTAACCGTTTCCTGCGCTCCCACGCCTCGGTGGAGTCGATTCGTAAGCAGATCGAGGGCCACACCACCATCCGGGAGAAGGTTTCCACCTCGGTTGACCTCCCGTTGAGCAATGAGTGCAAGCGCGTTCTGGCCTATGCGGCCGAGGAAGCCGAGCGTCTTTCCCACAAGCACATTGGAACGGAACACCTTCTCTTAGGCTTGCTGCGGGAAGAGAAGTGTTTTGCCGCCGAGATCCTGCACGAGCGTGGCCTGCGTCTCTCGACCATTCGCGAGGAACTGGCCCGCACCAGCCAGGAGAAAGCTCAGCCGCAACGCCAGCGCGAGTCCTCCCTGTTATCAGAATTCTCTCGCGACCTGACTCAGGCAGCGATGGACACCCAACTCGATCCGCTGGTTGGACGCGAGGGCGAGCTGGAACGGGTCGTCCAAATTCTCTGCCGCCGCACCAAGAACAACCCGGTATTGATCGGCGAGCCCGGCGTGGGCAAGACGGCCATTGTCGAGGGCCTGGCCCAGCGTATCGCTGACGGCGAAGTCCCGTCTTTCCTGGCGGATAAGCGAATTCTGGCGCTGGACCTGTCGTTGATCGTGGCCGGCACCAAGTACCGCGGCCAATTCGAAGAGCGCCTCAAGACCATCATGAAGGAGCTGATGGAATCCCAGAACGCCATCATCTTCATCGATGAGCTGCATACGTTGGTGGGCGCCGGTTCGGCCGAAGGCTCGCTCGATGCCGCCAACATCCTGAAGCCGGCTCTATCGCGTGGCGAGATTCAGTGTATCGGGGCGACGACTCCGGGCGAGTATCGCAAGTCCATCGAAAAGGACCGTTCGCTGGAGCGTCGTTTCCAGGCCGTTAAAGTTCCGCCGCCGAACGAAGGCGACGCCACCAAGGTTTTGTTCGGAATCAAGGACCGCTACGAGAAGTTCCACGCCGTCACCTACACCGACGACGCGATCAACTTCGCGGTCTCCCATTCGAACCGCTACATCCCGGATCGCTTTCTGCCCGACAAGGCTATCGACCTGATCGACGAAGCCGGCGCCCGCGTGAAGCTGCGCCAGACCTCGTTGCCGGAGGAGATCACGGAAGTCCAGAAGCGGATCAAGTTCATCGTCCACCGTATGGAGAACGCCATCGCGAACCACGAGTTCGAGAAGGCGCGCTTCTACTCGGACGAGGAACGCAAAGAGCGCGAGAACCTGCGCGCCCTTCGCGAAAAATACCACCTCGATGAATCCTCCACCGGCGTTGTCGGTCGGGAGGACATCGAGGACGTGGTATCGCGCTGGACCGGCGTCCCCATTACCTCCATCAAGGAAGAAGAGACCCAGAAACTGCTGCGCATCGAGGAAGAGCTGCACAAGCGCGTGATCTCGCAGGACAAGGCCATCGTCGCTCTGGCCCGCGCCATTCGCCGCTCGCGGGCTGGCTTGAAGAGCCCGAACCGGCCCATCGGCTCCTTCCTGTTCCTCGGTCCGACCGGCGTCGGCAAAACCGAAGTCGCCCGCACGCTGGCCCAGTTCATGTTTGGCAGCGAGAAGTCGCTGGTCCGCTTCGACATGTCCGAGTTCATGGAGAAGCACTCAGTCTCCAAGCTGATCGGCTCGCCTCCAGGATACGTAGGCTATGAGGAAGGCGGCCAGCTGACCGAGCGCGTGAAGCGCGCGCCGTATTCTGTCGTCCTGCTGGACGAAATCGAGAAGGCGCATCCGGATGTCTTCAACATCCTGCTGCAGGTCTTTGAAGACGGCCAGCTCACCGACGGCCTCGGCAACACGGTGGACTTCAAGAACGCCATCATCATCATGACTTCCAACATTGGCGCTCGCCACCTGCAGAAGCGGGAAGGGCTCGGGTTCCAGTCGCAGAAGGAAGAGATGGTGTCGGAGAAGATCGAAGACCTGGTGAAGAACGAAGTCAAGCGCACTTTCAACCCCGAGTTCCTGAACCGGCTTGACGAAATCATCCTGTTCAGCGCACTGGCCGAAACCGATCTGATCCAGATTCTGGAGCTGATGGTCAACCAGCTCAACCAGAACCTGGCACAGAAATCGATCACCGTAAGTGTGACTGACGAAGCCAAAAAGTGGGTGCTCAATCAGACTGCCGGCGACCGCAGTTACGGAGCGCGTCCGCTGCGTCGCGCCCTGCAGAAATATATCGAAGACCCGCTGTCCGAGGCGCTGATCCAGGGCACAATCACCACGCGGCCTGCGTTCATCGAGGTCTTCCTCGAGGACAACAAGCTCTACTATCGGCCAGTAGACTCGCAGGAAACCGAAGGCGTTTTACTCTACGAGAACTGACGTAGGCCCAGACGTCCTCCTCTGGGCGGCCGGGCGAAGCGCGCAAGATTCCATACCACGGAAGCGGGGAGCGGGAAACCGCTCCCTCCCTTATTTTTGGCCGTGAGCCTTTAGCTCTTAGCTTGTCATTCAAGCGCAGCGAGGAATCTGCCGCTGTCTATTTGTATCAGGGCACCGCTTCAGCGGTGCCGCATCCGGCTCCTAACCTGATCAAGATGCGTGCCCTGATACAAACCTCATCACCCCGCCCCGGCGGGTGGGCGGCCACCGGCCGCCTTCACGCAGCCGGTGAGCCGAACATGATGCGGTGTCCGTCCGCGGTGACGAGGCCAAACTCCCTCATTCCCCAAGGCTCGTCTCGAATGGTCTTGCAGATCTCCACACCGGCAGCACGAACCGAAGCGTAATACGCGTCGATGTCCTCGATCTGCAGGTACGCGTAGTAAGAATGATCGCCGAGCTGGGCGGGAGGAATACATTCCGGGCATCGCCCCGCCATGATGGTGCAATCCCCCGACGTATAAAAAAGCCAGCCGGGATCTGGGTTGGTGTGAACGGTGAATCCGAGCACGTCCTGGTAGAAAGCAGATGAAACCTTCAAGTCGGGAACGGCAATGACGAACCTGGTTTTGGAAATTCTTGGCATAGAACGTACTCCCAAAGCCGCGGTTAGCGTCCCTTCCCTCGCAGCAGCAGACAGCCTCCGATAAACGAGAAGATCCCCACCACACCGGCAATAGCCGAGCCGGCCCAAAGTGCGGGTCCATGCAGGCCTTCCGGACCTGCATGGGAAATGGAGTGATGCACTCCGTGTCCCAGGTGCAAGGTAGTGAGTAGGACCGCCACTCCGCTCACAATGTTCAGGATTCGCATGGTTGCTCCCGCCCAAAAGACTCGCAATTATAGATAAACGGGCACGGATTCACACAGATTCAAGCGCATCAGATCAGTGAAATCAGTGCCGACCCGTCGCGGCTCTTTCATCAGGGAAACAGGAGACATTGCTCTGATCGCCAGCAGCGAGCAGCTAACCCCTTTGTTTTCTGAGACGCTATCTGTAACCCTTTTATTTTCAAAGGCCTGAAAGCTCTCAAAAAATCGCGAACTTTGTTTCACATAGATTAGGGCTGAGCGGATTGGAGGGGCAGGTCACCCGGACGCTGGTGTACTCCAGTTTTTACTCGGAAGACAGGTTCAGGTGTGCGGCTCAGAGCTGTTGAAAACGAAAGCGTTAGCGACTGATTCAAAGGTGTGTCCACGCACCTCCGTGAGGCCATCGCGTTTACTACCCGTTCGTACCCTAGGAGAAGTCCCTCGGAGACGGCAACATGGGCCCAGCTTTTCTGTTTGCATTACAACTCCCCCCTCCGGCAAACAGACCGAACTTTCCATGAAGGCGATCATTTCCCAAGCCGACGTGCGCACACGCCTAGGCTGGTGGTGGCGCATACTGGCCCCGCTGGCCGGGCTCACGATGATGAGCGGCGCCATCCTGCTGACCGAGCACCGCAAGCCTGCTCCGCGAGAGGGGCAGCTACAGCAGCAGGTGCAGCAGCTGTCTGCCGAGATCCAGCAGCTCAAGCAGGAACAGACCATGCCGGCCATGGTCCTGACTCGCTATCGCAATTCGATCTGCTACATCTATGGCGTATACCACGTGGGCTTTCCCGGCCGCCGCCCGGGGCTACGGGCACGGCTTTCCGGCACGGGCTTCATGGTGGGCGACGCCCTGGCGGCTACCAACCGCCACGTTGCTGAGCCTTGGTACGAAGATGCGGACGCGGACGCGCTCATGCGTCGCGGCGCAACTCCGGAACTGGAGAAGTTGATCGCATTCTTTCCGGGCTCGCCAACCCCGGTGACCGTGACTCCGATTATTCTGTCTGCGAAAAGCGATGTTGCCCTGTTGCGTGTG
>Ga0209055_1000557_pt1 | contig 26303 bp, 25 predicted proteins | sample GraSoiAngelo_110_FD_185875 | JGI IMG/M metagenome (GOLD analysis project Ga0209055, IMG submission 185875) | Grasslands soil microbial communities from the Angelo Coastal Reserve, California, USA - 14_0903_12_30cm (SPAdes) (version 2) | ecosystem: Environmental > Terrestrial > Soil > Grasslands ... | reverse complement strand
GAGCAAGAGCGGCCTCCCCAGGCACAATTCCTTCTCGGTCAGGACCCCGGCTGGCCGAAAGCTCCCGACGAACATCAAACTGTCGGCCCGTCGTATGTATCGCGTTGGCGCCAACTTGTCAAGCCAACTGACCGGCCCGCCGATGGTTGAGAGCTTATCCACAATCTGTAATTGCACGGCGTGGCGCGGCTGCGCGGTGACAGCCCATGAAGAATGATGGTCGGTCCAACTCCCGCGAACTCGCTTGCACGTCACTGGGCGCGTGCACCGCACCCGGAGGCAATACCAAGGCGCTCGCCGATCAGGGAAACGAGCGCGGCGAAGGCTCAGCCTTTCCGCATGCGAGGAGGCGAAGTCGATTCGACGGCTCACGCGACTGGAAGTTCGAGAGCAGAACAACGCAAGGCTCTCCTCCTCGCTAAGGATCCGGGCGCTGCGGATGCTGTAGAGCTCTACATCGGGCCAAAAGTCCTGCTTTTTCCGCCGCCTCCTCGCGGCAGGGTGCGCCGGTATTCCCGTTTCTTGAGAGCCCGTTTCACCGCCACGGATGACCGTTCGTGCTCGTCACCGCCTTCGTCCATGCAATTGGTGATGCAGAGCCGGCGAGGGCCAGCGCCTCCGATGAGTCCAGGTAGGTCTGGATGGAGGCGACGACCACATGCGCTTGGCCCGTGATGACATCGATGCCCATGACCGCGATACGGAACCAAGCGTCGATGACGATGCCCTTGTCGAGAACTCGATCAAGAACCTCGACCTGGCTGCCGGTCGGGCTGGTTCTCTCGACAACCACGCCGCACTCTCCTCATACGCCGATAGGGAAATCACACCAACACCGTGCAAGGCCGTTGCCACACGTGGGTGACGATCTTTCAAGAGCCTGAACGTTTGCTGTGGGCAAGACTTTGCCCAAAGTGGGCTGCCTTCAAGGGCATCTGGATACGGTGGTGTGAGCGGGGCGAGGAGACCTCGTCCGGCAAGATCCCTGTAGCCGAGCTCGCCGAGAGATTCCGCAAGCACTACAAAGCGATCGTCTCTAGGACTCCTTGGGTCACCTGCCTCCTCTGCCTGGCGCCGCGCTGTGACGGATGTGCTGCTCGGGGTCCTTCCGCGACTCGGGCGAGCAGGCGCTTCTTGGCCTTCCGCGTGAGACGTTCGTCGTCGAGCAGCGCCTTGTTTCGCTGCACGAGCCCGAGGTCGCGGCGGCTGTCCAGCGTCCCCGGCCGGTCAGGCGGCCGGCGCGGGAATCAACGCGCAAGCGCGACTGCCGTCAAAGGGGCATGCGACTCTCGACGGCGTCGAGCCGCGCTTCAGCGTGAACGTGCAGCCGTGCTCGCAGCGGGCGGCGAGGGCGCGGATGCGACGGGTGGGCCCGCTGCGCTGACCGCTGCGGCGTGGCGTCAGCACAGCAGTCCGTGACCGTGACGCCGGCACGGCTGGCCGCGCCGCCGTCGGGGTCTCGGCGAAAGTCGCAGAAAACTTCAAGTAGGTCGGTATCGACGCCACCACGACCCTCGCCTCCACGCCAATGACCTGGATTCCCGCGATAGAAACACGCACCCCGGCGTCTATCACCAACCCTTTCTCGAGGACCCGGTCGAGAACCTCGACAAAGCAGCCGTGCGCGCTGGTTCTCTCGACGACCACACTCCACTCTCCTCGGAGGGCTCGCTATGAGCCGACGTCCTGTTAGCAAGCCCCTTTTGGCAAGCCCCTTGCCACACGCGGGTCACGATCTTTTCGGGGGCTTTCACGGTTTCCTGCGGGCAAGACTTTGCCCAAAATGGCTGACCTTCAAGGGCATCAGAATGCCGTGCTCTGAGGCGGGTCAAGCTCTGTGGGGAGTGAAGATGCAGGCGCACGAGACTTCCCGGTGTGCTGCCATGCGCAACCCTGGTTCGCGCCGGTATCCACGAGCGCGTTGGCAAATGAGGGGGATGTCCGGGCCCGGCACCCGCGACGGCTTCGACCGCCACGACATCCTACCGACGCGACCACGCGGTCAAACTCCTAGAGGTGACGCGCCAAGTTCGACCAGGGTTCAGAGCGAAGCGACGCATAGCGCTCGGAATCACGAAGCGCGCTACATCCCGCCGTCTCTGATCAGTTGAGCGTTCCCATTTGATCAAGGCCCACAGGAAGGCCGGCCCCGGCCGCTCCGGCGTTACTCGTCCTCCCTTGCCATGTTCCCCCTCAGCGCCAGAACGATCGACATGAGGTCGGTTTCATCCCGTCTGTGTCTTCAAGCGCTCTTTCGTGCCTGGCGGCGTGCTGTCGGCACCGCCGAGAGGAGGGCAATCTTCCGCGCGAGATCCTTGATCTGCTTCTGGAGGTCATCGGGGACGTCGTTCCGTGATCGGGGAGAGAAATGACGATCGTCCTTCCACCAGTCGAGCCCGATCTCCCGCGCCTTGTCGATGGAGCAGATGATCAGCCGGATGCGGATTGTGAGGAGCTCGACTTCGGCGACCGCGATGCGAATGTCGCCGGCGATGGAAAGTCCCTTGTCGAGCACGCGGTCGAGAACATCGACGATGCTACTGGCGCCATGACCTGCGGTTCTCTCTACGAGCATTCTCTTCCCTTCCGGCGGACGGAGGCTGTGCAGCAACGTTGGTGCCTCACCAGTGTGTCGCAGTATCGGCAACTTGAACGGGAGGTGGTGAAAGGTTTACCCATGACAGACTTCACATCCTGAACACCTCGTGGCGACCGGGAAGTCCATCTCGCTTCGAACGGCGCCGAGGGAATTGGCGATGGCCCGCGCCGAGCATCCCGATCGCTTGTCGACGACAGTCGAGATCTATACGATCACGGGAGCCGCTTCTGTGATGGCGGTCGCGGCTCTCTCATGCGTCGGCCGCGTTGGTTCACGCGTGACGAATATCTCGCAGTACACGTCTCCATGGCAGGTGCAGGCTCGCTCCTCGACTCGCACTGGTATTGCCGACAGACTGAGGACGCCCTCCACGGAGCCGAGAAAGCGCTGGCAGAAGGGCGCGGCCGACGGCAAATCGTGAATGCGCAGAATCACGCCCGCCGGGCAAGCCTCGATCACCTCGAGCCAGCCCGCGTCGAAGAAGGTCCGCCAGAGCGTCCCGCAGAATCGCAGGGCTTTCGTGGGCTCGCTGACCGCGATCCCTACCCAGAGAGCTCGCATGTGGCTACCACCGTAGAAACCCATCTTCCTGTAGAAGGTGGGATCCCCCGGCGCAAGGACGGCCTTTGCCGTCTCCATGTATGCGACGAGGTCTTCCAGAGGCGTCCAGGAGGTCTCGCGCGCCTCGCTCAGCGAGGGCCGCGGCACTGGCAGCATCTGGAGCACCATGGTGTGGGCCGCAGGGCTGTAATGCTCGCGGATGAAGTCGAACGTGTTCAGCACGAACGTCCCGCGCACCGAAGGCGTTTCCAACACTTCCATTTAGGCGCCGGACGCCCACCCGTCAATCAGGGGAAAACCCGCAAGCTCTGGTAGGGAAATCCCTCATGCACGGCACTCCAGTCACTGTGCGAGTCTTGGCCCGTTCAGTAACTGCGCCGCCGGTCGACGACGTGATGGAGCGGTCTGCCGGCGAGGTAGCGGGTGGGATTCGCGTTGAACACGCTCGCCAGCTCCTCGGGGACTCGACGTGACGATCCGGGCAGCAAGCCGAGCATACCGATGTTGACGCAATCCGACGTCGTGCCGTTGACCGCCTGCGGCGCGTTTCGGGGGCCAGGACATGGACCACGCCCAGAACGTCTTCGAAAGCCCGGGGGACATCCACGACCTACACCAATGCCCCAACGGTGGGCGGGACGCGTCAACTGACGCCGCTCGTCACCCTCAGTTTGCAAGCCGGGCTCCAATTTTCCACTGACGGCAGCGTTGGCGCGTACGCGAACGCATCTCTTTCGTATGAATACAAGGTGGCCGATCGGCTGGTGAGGGCCTCGGTGGCGTACGTACACTCCGAGGGCTTCGTGGTCGGACAGGCGGGCCCGACGACAACCGATACCTTCTCGAGCAGTATCGCTTTCTCGCCCTCCCGATCCCTGCTGGTGAGCGTAGGAACAACGACCTCGAGGTTCTCAGCGGGCACGAGCTCGAGCAGTACGAGCACCGCGAGCAGTGCGACGAGCAGTATATCGAGTACGACGACGTACGGGGCGACGGCGAACGCTTCGTATCAGATCTTCAGCTGGCTCACCGCGCGGACCAGCTATAGCTTTTCGTATCAGGAACAGAGTGCCGGCAATATCCCCCACAACGTGGTTCTGGTCGGTCTCGACATCAGTTATCCGTTTCGCTTCGACCGGCGATCACTGTCCCGGCAGGGCCTTCAACCGTTCAGCCGCGTTCGCAGCGTAGTCAGACGTTCGCGGATGCGGCGGAGCGCGTCGCTGTAGACGTGATCGCGCAGCCCGAACTGGAGCTGCTCGGTGCCCTTACGCGACTCGGCGAGCAGGCGCTTCTTGGCGCCCTCCAGGGTCAGGCGCTCGTCGCTGCACGCGCAAGGGCCGGTGCAGCGTGAGCGCGTGACCGCGGGCGCTCTGCTCGCGCTCGGGCGCCAGCACGTGAACCTCGCCCAGATCGGCGAGCGCCGAGGCGAGGGCCGCGAGCCCGGCCGCGTGGACGCCGTCGTCGTTGGTGACGAGGAGAAGGGCCATCAGATCCGCGGGGGAAAAAGTTGGTCGGGGCGAGAGGATTTGAACCTCCGACCCCAGGACCCCCAGTCCTGTGCGCTACCGGGCTGCGCCACGCCCCGACCTAACCAAATCAAGTGTTTGGCACTCGGGATTCTATCACCGAGGGGCGGGATGTGCCGCCCCTACTTACAGAATCGCCGGACCACCAGGCTAACCGCGCAATGGATGGGGATGAATGAACGGCGTGTACGCGGGCGGCGGCGTGAGGAAGAAGTCACGGTTGACCTGAATGAAAGTCTCACATCCGGCTTGCAGAACGATGCGCGCACTGGCGCCGTTAGGGACGGTATTGTTCCAGATGTAGAGACTCCGGATTTGATCGGGCAAGGGAAAGAGACCAACGCAGCCGCCTTCATTGGTGAGGAGTAGATCGTTTGTCACGTTGAACGAGAAGCGGTTGCTGAAAATCACCCCGTCGCCCCCACGAGGAGCGACCCCGGCGTAGCGGGGCACCGCGTTGTCCACCGTGTTGCCGTAGATTTCATACTGACGCGAGCCACGCGGCCAGACGCCTCGTCCATGGGCATCGATGGCCGCGGCATTTTCGCGGTTGTCGATGATGGTATTGAACCGGAAGACGTAGCGCGAGCCGTTGTTCGAGGCCACGGCATGCCGGTTGCGGGTAAACGTGTTGTCCTCGATGAAGACGCTCTGCGCCGTACCGAGCCTCAGCGGGGGCCAGGTGCCGCTGCCGTACACGACAACACCGTAGCCCAGGGCTCCGCGTACGGGATCGAGGTAGTACATGTCCGTGAACGTGTTCAGGTAGATGACGCCTCGGGTGACGATGGGATCGCCGTGGATTTCGATTCCTCGGGAGAGATTTTGGAAAGCCACATTATGGATCCGGAAGTCCACCGCGTCCGTAAGACCGAGGCCCATGTCCTGATACACGTTCGGGTCGGTATCGAAGGTGCCATCGAGCGTGAGATTCCGCATCTCGAAGCCGGTGACTCCCGTGACCTGGAACATGATGAGCGCACCACCCGCCTGACGACGGAGCGTCGTCAGGCCTACGCCCTGACCTTCCAATATGATCGGCTTGGTGATGACGACGGTCGTACCCCAGGCCGTAAACGCGCAGGAGGGTAAGGTCACCGTTCCCCCAATGGGAGCAGCGTCCACCGCGCGTTGGACATCGATTGGCGAACAGCTTGCCACGGTGTGCGGCCGGGCCCGTCCGGCGCTCGTTACCGAGACAAAGCCGAGGATGGAGACCAGCACGGCAAGCGCTGCGCTGATGCGAAGGAGATCTTTTTTCATCCGAAAACGCTACGAGACCTCTGGATGAGGCGCCATATATCGCGGGATATATATTTCTATTGCCTGAGATACAGGACGAGCGGCTGGGTGACCTGGTGGGGCGGAGGAGTTCTGTGCGCTACCGGGCCCTCAACCGTTCAGCCGCGTTCGCAGCGTAGTCAGACGTTCGCGGATGCGGCGGAGCGCGTCGCTGTAGACGTGATCGCGGAGCCCGAACTGGAGCTGCTCGGTGCCCTTACGCGACTCGGCGAGCAGGCGCTTCTTGGCACCCTCCAGGGTCAGGCGCTCGTCGTAGAGAAGCGTCTTGATCCGCTGCACGAGCTCGAGGTCGCGTCGGCGGTAGACACGCTGCCCCGCCGGGTTCTTCTTGGGCCGCAGGAGCTTGAACTCCGACTCCCAGTAGCGGAGGACGTACGCGGGCACGCCCGTGATGGACTCCACCTCGCCGATGCGATAGTAGAGCCGCTCGGCGCCGTTCGCGGTCAGCTCGACTGTGTGCTGTTGATCCGTTGCTTGAGCCCCTTCGATGGCTTGAACGTGAGCACCTTGCGGGCGGTGATCTCGATGGAGTCGCCCGTCTGAGGATTGCGTCCGCGCCGCGACGCTTTGCGCCGGATGCGGAAGTGGCCAAATCCGACGATCTTCACGTCTTCGCTCTTCTCGAAGCACCGGAAGATGATGTCGAACACCGACTCCACGACGGACGCTGATTGCCGCTTGGACAGTCCGTGATTCGCGACGGCGTTGATCAGATCGTTCTTCGTCACAGCGTCCCCTCACCTCCCTCCGATCGCTACGAGCCTCCTCGCCCGATGAACGGCTTGTAGCCCTTCCCCTCCAGCTCCTTCAGGGTGGCCAACGCGGCGGCGCGATCGGCGAGGCCCCCGACGCGCACACGATACAGGGTGTCGCCCGAGGACGCGCTGGCGGCGGCGCTCGCGGCCGAGGTGTCCGGGGCGCGCTCACCACCGGCCCGCCGCACCTGGACCTTGAGGCCGTCGGTGGCGAGATCGCGCGAGAGCGCCACCGCGTCGCGCAGTGGCAAGCTCGGCTTGACCACGACGCCACCGGCGACGGCGTCGGCGGCGAGGCCCTTGGCCGAGAGCTTGGTGGCCAGCTCACTCGGTGCCGAGCCGGAGACGAAGACGTTGTAGCGATCACCCGCGCCCGCGGTATCGGCCGACGCGGACGGTATCGCACCACCGCCGCCGTCCTTGACCGATTCGACGACCGTGTAGTTTTGCTCGCGCAGTCGGGCGGCCACCGCCTTCGCGGTCGCCAGATTCTTGTAGGCGCCCACCTGGACCCAGTACGAACCGTCCGTGCTCTTGCTCGCGGCAGCCGACGGTTTCGGCGCGGCCTTCGGGGCCGCGGGCTTCGTCGGATCGACGGCCATCGTCATCTTCGGCGTGTCGGTCCCCGGCTTCACGGTGCTCGTCGCCGGCTTCCTGGCTTCGACGGGCTTCGGGGTCTCGACGGGCTTGCCGGTGATGGCGGCGGGAGCGGGCGGCGTGACGACGGGCCCCGGTGACGTCTCTGCGCGCGGCGCCGACGGGGGCGGGAGCGACGGCGACGTTGCCGCTGGCTCGGGCGCCACCGGTGCGACGGGTGCTGCGGCTGGACGCGGAGGCGCCGATGCGGTCTTCTTCACCACCGGCGGGTTCACGATGTCCAGCACGTACGGCACGGCGACGGCCGCGATGACGCCGAGGACGAGAATGACGATCAGGGCGCGGAACCACAAGGCCGAGAAGATGCTGCGGGGCGGCTCTTCGTCGTAAATGTGCTCGGGTCCGTCCATTTCAGCCATGCGCGTCATCTTAGCATGGACGTTGGGCTTTTCCGGCCATCTAACGCGCGCGGGGCAAACTGGACCTCGCCCATCCAGGCTTCCGCCGCCGAGCTCGTGTCGTTGGCGTCCGTCATGAAGGCCACCATGCCGACACGCGGCGGCCGGGTCTTGAAGAGCGTGACGTAATCGTCGTGAACGTTGCGCTGGTAGTGCACCCACGAGCCCACCTGCGCCGTTCCCGATTCCACGACGATGATCTTGACGTTCGGCGCCTTGGCGCTCGTGACGACGGATCCCACCGGTGCGGTCGTGTCCCACACGTAGCCGACGACGTCGCTGTTCAGCGTCGCGGCCGGCCATCGCGGGAACACGACGTAGAGCTGCGCGGCCTGATCGTCGGTCGGGCCGTGGCGGACGTCGCCGCGCGACGGCAACCGCACAGCCTTCCACGACCACGAGAGCATCGGCGCGCGCTCGACGTCCACCACGACGTCGCGATAGAGCAGGAACGACGTGGCGTCGCTGCGCAGTCGGATGGCGGCGCCCCCCTCGGCGCGCACCAGCTCGACGTCGGCCTTGCCGGCGAATTCCTTCACCTCCCAGCCTTTCGGAACACCGGGGGCGGGCAGGCGTGACGGAATCTCGTCGGCGACGGGAACGAGCAGCTTGCCCTCGGCGTCCGGGCTCAACATGCGTCGCTTCACTGCGACCGGTGCCATCACGGGCACGTCCGTCCGCATCAGCCCGGGCAGTGGCGGCAGCGGGAACGGGCGGGTCGGGAGCCGCTCGGCTCCGATGCCGAGATAGAACGCGCGATGTGTAGGGCTCGAGACGAGGATGACGAGCGCGACGAGCACGACCAGGCCGAACAGGGCGGCCAGCCCCTGCACACTCGGCCGCCGGCGCCTCACGAGCGACGCGCTCCGGGACGACGGGCCTTCGGCCCGACCGCTCTGCGAAAGGCCAGCCGGATCGGCGAGCCGGCGAAGCCGAACGCGTGGCGCAGCGACTTCAGCAGGTAGCGCTCGTAGGAGAAGTGAACGTCGCCGGGGCGGTTCACACGCAGCGCGAACGTCGGCGGCTCCACGCTGACCTGCGTCGCCGACTGCAGCGTGAGCGGCACGCCGCCGATGCTCACCGGCCGCCGGGTCAACGCCTCCTGGAGCGTCGCCGTGATCTCCTGGGACGACACCCGGTGGCGCGCCTCGGCCGCCGCGTCGTCGATGGCGGTGAACAGATCGGGGAGGCCGTCGCCCTGCACCGCCGACGTGAAGCAGATCGACGCGTAGTCGAGGAACGGCAGACGATCGCGCACCTGATCGACGACCTCGGCCTTCCTCACCATGCCGCGGGGCACCAGGTCCCACTTGTTCACCGCGATCACCGTGGCCCGGCCGGCCTCGTGGGCGTACCCCGCGATGTGGGCGTCCTGCGCGGTCAGGCCTTCGCTCGAATCGATGACGAGGACGGCCACCTGGCACCGCTCGAGACTCTTGAGCGCCATGACGACCGCCAGCTTCTCGAGCGGCTCGTTGACGCGGCCCTTGCGCCGGATGCCCGCGGTGTCGATCAGCACGTACGGGCGGCCGTCGCGCGTGAACGGCGTGTCCACCGCGTCACGCGTGGTACCGGGCTCGGTGTGCACGAGGACGCGCTCGTCGCCGACCATGGCGTTGACGAGCGACGACTTGCCCACGTTGGGGCGCCCGATGATCGCGATGCGCGTGCGCTCGACCGGGCGCTCGGCCACGTCCGGCTTGGGTGAGAGCTCGCGGACGCGCTCGAGCATCTCGGCCACGCCGCGGCCGTGCTCGGCCGAGACGGCGAGGGGCTCGCCGAAGCCGAGGCGGTAGAGCTCACCGAGGGCGCCTTCCTGGCCGCCCGCGTCGACCTTGTTGGCGATGAGCACCACCGGACGTCCGGCGCGGCGGAGGATCTGAGCGATCTCAACATCGAGCCCGGTCGCGCCCTCTCGCGCGTCGACGACGAAGAGGATGACGTCGGCCTCGTCGACGGCCACCAGCACCTGACGCCGCACGCCCTCGACGAGCGGCTCGACGGACGAGGGATCGAACCCGCCCGTGTCGATCACCGTCGCCTGCCAGCGCTCGAACTCCACGCGGCCGTAGAGCCGGTCGCGCGTCACGCCGGGCACGTCGCGCACCAGGGCCTGCCGGCGCCCGACGAGCCGGTTGAAGAGCGACGACTTTCCAACATTCGGCCGGCCGACGATGGCGAGGGTCGGCCGGAGCTGCGTGGTCTGCACGGCGGCCTATCCCAGCAGCGCTCGCAGCAGAGCGCGAGCGGACGGCTCGACGACGCGGACGGGAACACCGAGGTCCCGGGCAAGATCGGCCGGGGTGACGTCGTCGAGGAAGACGCCGTCGCCGTCACGCACCGCCACGGCGGGGACGAGCACCTCGTCACCGAGGCGATCGAGGCCGGCGAGGTGACGCTGGATGTCCTGCCCGGTCAGGAGTCCCGCCACCGTGATCGTGCGGCCGAAGAAATCGTTCGGGACGGATACGACGTGCGCGTCCACGCCGCGCGAGACCAGCGGCGAGAGCCAGCGCTCGAGGCGCGGTCCGTAGAGCGCTCCGGTCACGACGGTGACCTTGCGCGGCGTTCGCGCCGGACCGACGCGCCCAAGCGCGCGGTCGAGCTCGTCCTCGAAGCGGCGCACCAGGCCGATGCCGTCCTCGGCCACGGGGAATCCCTCGTAGGCGTCGGCCTCGGGGAGCGGGGCCTGGGCCTGGAGATAGATCTCGTCGGCGGCGAAGACGAAGCGACTCCCCAGCGTCGCGAGGCAGCGCTGTTGCCACTGCTCGATCGTCACCACGAGGCGTCGAGCCTCATCCGCGGTCAGCAGTCGGAGCTCGGGCAGCCGCTCGCGGTGCCGCGTGAGCCCGACCGGCACGATGGCCGTGGTCGTCACGTGCGGATGCAGTCGCTCGAGATCGCCGACCGTGCGCGCGAGGTGCCCGCCGTCGTTCCAGTCGGGGCACAGCACGATCTGGGCGTGCATCCGGATCCCGGCTCGGGCGAGCCGTTCCATCCGCGGCAGGATCTCGGCACCGTGCCGCGGACGGCCGAGGAGCGCGTGGCGGAGGGACGGATCGGTCGCATGTACGGAGATGTAGAGCGGCGACAGCCGTTGCGCCTCGATGCGCTCGAGGGCCGCCTCGTCCAGGTCGGACAGCGTGATGTAGTTGCCGTGCAGGAACGACAGCCGGAAGTCGTCGTCCTTGACGTAGAGGCTCGTGCGCAGGCCGCGCGGATTCTGATGGATGAAGCAGAAGACGCACTTGTTGGCGCACGTCGCGATGTCGCGCGGCCGCGGCGGAACGAGCTCGAGGCCGAGGTCACTCCCCTGGCGGGTCACCTGAACGCGGCGAGCGTGGTCGTCGCGCTCGACGGTCAGCCGCAGTCGATCGTCGGCCGCGTAGAACTGGAAGTCGATGGCATCGCGGAGCGGCGTGCCGTTGATGGCGACGATCCGGTCACCCGCGTAGAGCCCGGCCGCGGCCGCCGGCGAGCGCCGCCGCACCGAGGCAACGACGACCCCCTCGGCGCCGCCGTTACCCGCGGAACAGGGTGGACTCATGCTCCTCGTGCTCGGCGGTGTGCGCGGTGTTCAGGAAACGCATCCCCTGCACGATGTACTGGAGTCCGGAGACCACCGTGAAGACGGCGGCAACCCACACGATGGGCTTGGGCGAGAGCGGGAGCTGGAACCACCGCGCGCCCAGGCCGGCCAGGACGGTGAGGATCTGGAAGAAGGTCGCCGCCTTGCCCACCCACGTCGGCCGTGGATAGATCCGGACGCCGACCATGTGGACGATGAGCGCACCGACGAGGAGCATGGCGTCGCGCGTGATGACGACGGCCGTGATCCAGAAGGGCAGCGCCTTGAGATAGGTCAGCGTCACGAACGAGGCCATGAGCAGCATCTTGTCGGCCATGGGATCGAGGAAGGCGCCGAGACGGCTCTCGATGCCCTGGTAGCGCGCGACCCAGCCGTCGAGGAGATCGGTGAGCGCCGCGATCGAGAAGACGAGGAGCGCCCAGCCCGGCTTGCGGTCGACGAGGAGCGTCACGAAGACCGGGATCAGAAGGATGCGAAGAACCGTCAGCCCATTGGCCAGGCCCATACGACCGCAACAGTGTACCTCAGACGCGGTAAGCGGCGAGCGTCCCTGCCACGGCCGGGGGCAGCTCCACCTCGAGCTCGACGTGGGCGTCCTGGTCGTTCCGGTTGAGGACCCGCCCGCGCTTGTAGCAAAGCGCCAGCGCCGCGCCGTCCCGGTGCGGGATGCGCAGCGTGAGCGAGCCGCGCAGCGGGCTCACCATGCCTTCGATCACGACGCGCAGACGGTCGAGACCGGCACCGCTGACGCCGGACACCGCGACGGCAGTCCGCGAGGCGAGCAGCGCCTCGACGGCGCGTGGCTCCGCGACGCGATCCATCTTGTTCAGGACGAGCACCGTCGGGCGATCCGCCACCTCGAGCTCGCCGAGCAGCGTCTCCACCGCCGCCATGTGCTCCTCCAGCGCCGGGTGGCTCGCGTCCACCACGTGCAGGAGGACGTCGGCCTCGGCCAGCTCCTCGAGCGTCGCGCGGAACGCTGCCACGAGCTCGTGGGGCAGCTTGCGGATGAACCCGACCGTGTCGCTCAGGATGAACGCCGGCCGCCCGGCGCCGTTGACCAGGCGGGCCGCGGGATCGAGCGTCTCGAAGAGACGGTCGGCGGCGGCCAGGTGCGCTCCCGTCATCCGGTTGAGAAGCGTCGTCTTGCCGGCGTTCGTGTAGCCAACGAGGGCGACGACGGGCAGGCCCGCGCGGCGGCGGCCTTCGCGCTGCACCCGCCGGTGAACGCGGACGTGCTCGAGCTCACGACGGATCTGCATGACGCGGCGCCGGATCACGCGGCGATCGGATTCGAGCTGAGTCTCGCCGGGTCCTCGGGTGCCGATGCCGCCGCCGAGACGCTCGAGGTGAGTCCACTGCCCGACCAGACGAGGGAGTAGATACGTGAGCTGAGCGAGCTCGACCTGGAGCTTGCCTTCCGCGGTGCGCGCGCGCTGGGCGAAGATGTCGAGGATCAGCGCCGTGCGGTCGATCACCTTGAGGCCAAGCGCCTGCGTGAGGTTGCGCTCCTGCACCGGCGTCAACGGATCGTCGCAGATCATGAGGTTCGCGCCGGTGGCGCGGCCCGCCTCGGCGATCTCGTCCACCTTGCCACTGCCGAGGAACAGTGCGGGTGTGGGTGCGCCGCGCTCCTGCACGACACGGTGGACCACGGTGGCGCCGGCCGCCATGGCCAGGCCGCCCAGCTCGTCGAGCGACTCCTCGACTTCCCAGCGCCGCTGGGCGGGAAGCCGGAGCGCTGTGATCACCGCACGCTCCTTCAGCGCGCGCGTGACCTCGATTGAGCCGTTGCGTCGGCCGTTCTTCACCCGATCAGGCCTCGTTCCGTCAGCCGCTCCGTGATGAGCGTTGCCACACCTTCAGGACCGCCTGCCAGCACCACGTCCAGCCACTGAACGTCAGGCTCGCGGGCGAACCACGTCCACTGGCGCTTGGCGTAGCGGACGGTATCACGCTGCATGAGCCGTGTCGCCTCGGCCGGGGTGAGCTCGCCCTGAGCCACCGCCACGAACTGGCGATAGCCGATGCCCTGCATCGCGGGCAGTGTCGGGTCGTAGCCCGACGCGAGCAGCGCCCGGACCTCGTCGAGGAGCCCGGCCTCGACCATCTCGGCCGCCCGGACGCGCAGCCGGCGAGCCAGCTCGGCGCGCTCCATCGTCAAGCCGACGTGGAGGACGTCGTAGTCGCGAGAGCGCCGCCACAGGTCGTCTCGAGCTCCGGGCGACCTCCCCGCCCGTGTCAGCTCGAGCGCGCGCATCACCCGCACGTAATCGTTCGGATGCAGGCGTCGCGCCAGCGCGGGCGCCTCACGGCTCAAGCGCTCGTGCAGGGCGCGACGGCCCTCGCGGGCGGCCAGCAGGTCCAGCTCGCGCCGGAACGACGGATCGGCCGGCGGCGCCGGATCGAGGCCCCGCAGCAACGCTCGGATATAGAACCCGGTGCCGCCCACGACGACGGGGAGCTTGCCCCGCTCGCGGATGGCCGTGATGATCCCGCGGGCATCCCGGGCGAAGCGCTCGGCATGATAGCGATCGTCGGGATCGACGACGTCGACCAGGTGATGGGCCACCGCGGCGCGCTCCTCCGCCGTCGGCTTGCCCGTGGCGACATCCATCCTTCGATAGACCTGGCGGGAGTCGGCGCTGACGACCTCGAGCGGGACACGATGGGCCAGGGCGACCGCCGACGCAGTCTTGCCCACGCCGGTCGGCCCTGCGATGACGAGGAGCGGAATCTTCATTCGCGCTACGTCAAGCCTACCAGATACGTCGAACCTCGCGCCGGACGTCCTGGAGCGAGATCCGGCTCATCGTCGGTCGACCGTGAGGACAGAAGTACGGAGTCGCCGTCGCGCTGAGCTCGGCGAGCAGCCGCTCCATCTCCTCGCGCGCCAGCGGCGTGTTCGCCTTGATGGCGGCGCGGCAGGATACGAACGCGAGCGCGCGATCGACCACCGGCTCGCCAGCCTTGGGCCCGGCCAGCTCGTCCACCATCGCTTCCATCAACCGTCTCGGCTCCTCGCCCTTCAGCACCACGGGCACCGCGCGCAGCACGACGCTGTCGCCGCGCTCGTCGAACGCGAAGCCGAGACGCTCGAGCGGCGCACGCCACCGACCGAGCTGAGCGCCCGCCCCGGGCGCGAGGTCGAGCGGCTCGCCGAAGAGCAACGCCTGCGAAACCGGCGTGCCGGCATTCGCCTCGGCTTGCAGGCGCTCGAAGATGACGCGCTCATGGGCAGCGTGCTGATCGAGGAAAAAGACCTCGGTGTCCGACGCGGCCACGATGAACGTGTCCTGCACCTGGCCGAGCACGCGTCCGAGCGACGTGGCGTAGGTCGCCGTGGGCTCGGCGAACAGCGCGGCCTGGCCAGCGTCGCCGCCGAATGTCGAGCCGGCTTCGACCGCGCCGGAATGGGCGCCGATGGCCGGCGTGGACGTGGGCGCGTCGGATACCGACGCGACGCCGGGCACCACGGCGCGACGGCGAAGCGCCTCGCCGAGCGCGGCGCCGATCATCTCGTGCACCAGCCGCGGATGACGAAACCTCACCCACGCCTTGGTCGGATGCACGTTCACGTCCACGTCGGTGTGGGGTAGCGTCACCGACAGCACGACGAAGGGGAAGCGGTCGCGCGGTAGCAGTGGCCGGTACGCTTGCAGCACGGCCTGGAACAGCGCGGGGTCGCGCACCGGCCGGCCGTTGACGAGCGTGATGACGTCGTCGCGACCGCCCCGCGTCAGATCGGGCGGGCTCGCGAGGCCGCGCACGCTGATCGCGTGCTCGTGGCGATCGATGGCCAGGAGCCGCCCGGCGACGTCCCAGCCCCACAGCGCGCCGACGCGATCACGCAGCTCCTTCGCCGGCGGCGCGTTGAGCACGCTGCGGCCGTTGCTCGTGACCCGCAGGTGAACGACGAGATGCGCGAGCGCGAGCTGGGTCACCGGGCGCAGGCTCTGGGCCAGCTCGGTCGTGACCGCCTTCAGGAACTTGAGCCGGGCCGGCGTGTTGAAGAAGAGATCCGTGACCTCGATGGTCGTGCCGGTGTCGGCCGCCACCGCGAGGCGCTGCGCGATCTCGCCGCCCGCGCCGGCCAGACGCGTCCCGTCGGCGGCACCGCGGGCGCGGCTGGTGATCACGAACCGGGCCACGGCGCAGATGGCCGGCAGCGCCTCGCCGCGGAATCCCAGCGTGGCAATCGCGTCGAGATCGGCATCGGCGGCGATCTTCGATGTCGCGTGCCGCTCCAGCGCGAGCTCCAGCTCCTCGGCAGTCATGCCGATGCCGTCGTCGCTCACCCGGATCAAGGCGGCGCCGCCGTCGCGCAGATCGACGCTGACCGTGCGGGCATCCGCGTCCAGCGCGTTCTCGACCAGCTCCTTCACCGCCGACGCCGGCCGCTCGACCACCTCCCCCGCCGCAATCTTGTTGATCAGGTGTTCGGGCAGTTTCCGGATCCGGCCAACAGTCATACGCCAAACTCTTCGGAGCGTATGTCGCGCTGCCGCGTGAACGGGGGGGCAATCGGGGGGGATGTCTCATCCCCCCCGAAGTAAACAATCAAGCGCGACGTCACACGCCCTCCGGTTTCCGAACACCACCTCGTTGCGCCTGCCACTTCGCGAGCAGGTTCAGCGCCTCCATCGGGGTCAGGTGCGCGAGATCCAGATGGGCCAGCTCGATCAGGATCGGATCGGGAGGCGCGACGGCGAAGAGGCCGAGCTGCTCGGCGTCGCGCGCGTCGGCCGTGCGCTCCCCGGCCGCTTCGAGCTCGGAGAGCAGCGCCTTGGCTCGCGCGATGACGGGCTCGGGCAAGCCGGCCAGGCGCGCGACCTGGATGCCGTAGCTCCGGTCGGTGCCGCCCGGCCGCACCTTGTGCAGGAAGATGATCTGGTCGTTCCACTCGCGTACGGCGACGTGGAAGTTTCGGACAGCCGCCAGCCGATTGGCCAGCTCGGTCAGCTCGTGGAAGTGCGTCGCGAAGAGCACCTTGCATCCGGAGCGCTCGTGCAACGCCTCGACGACGGACCACGCGATGGCGAGGCCGTCGAACGTCGATGTCCCGCGACCGACCTCGTCGAGGAGCACGAGGCTCCGCGCCGTGACGTTGTTGAGGATGGTCGCCGTCTCCACCATCTCGACGAGGAACGTGCTCTGGCCGCGCCCGAGGTTGTCCTGGGCGCCGACCCGTGTGAACAGGCGATCGACGAGGCCCAGGCGCGCCTCGCGAGCCGGAACGAAGGCGCCCATCTGGGCGAGGATCACCAGGTGGCCCGTCTGGCGCAGGTAGACCGATTTCCCCGACATGTTCGGTCCAGTGAGGATGACAACCCGTGCCTCGGCGTCGAGCGCGAGGTCGTTGGGCGTGACCGGCTCCGTCGAGCGCGCCTCCAGCACGGGATGGCGGCCGTCCACGATCTCGATGCGATCGCCCGCGTCGACGACGGGCCGCACGTGGCCGCGAAAGTGCGCGACTTCGGCGAGGCCGAGCAGCACGTCGAGCCGGGCCAGCGCGCGCGCCGTCGTCAACAACGGCCCGGCTTCGGCGGCAACGCGACGCCGGACGTCCTCGAACAGCTCGTACTCGAGCCGCCGGCGGCGCTCCTCGGCGCCGAGCACCTTGGTCTCGTACTCCTTCAGCTCCGGCGTGACGTAGCGCTCGGCTCCCGTGAGCGTCTGGCGGCGCACGTATTCCGCGGGAACGCGGGCGGCCTGAGCGTGGCTGACCTCGATGCCGTAGCCGAAGACGCGATTGAAGCGGACCCGGAGCGACGAGAGGCCGGTGCGCGAGCGCTCGCGCTCCTCGAGGCCAGCGATCCACTCGCGCGCCTGGCGCGAGTCCTCGATCAGCGCCGAGAGCGCGTCACTCCAGCCCTCGCGGATGAGCCCGCCCTCGTGCAGGACGAGCGGCGGCTCGTCGACCAGCGCCTGCTGGAGCAGAGCGAGAAGCGCGTCGAGCGGCGCGATCTCGTCGCGCGCGGTCGTCAGCAGCGGCGCGGTGGCCTCGCCCAGATGCGTGCGGATCTCCGGGAGCGGTTGAAGGCACGCGCGCAGCCCGACCAGATCGCGGGCGTGAGCGACGCCGAGCGTGGCGCGGCTCGTCAGTCGCTCGAGGTCGCCCACGTGCGCGAGCAGCCGGCGCAGCTGGGCGCGCGCGGCCGGGGCGTCGATCAGCGCCTGGACGGCATCCTGGCGGGCGGCAATGGCGCCGAGGTCGAGGAGCGGCCGCAGCAGCCACTGGCGCAGCAGCCGCGCGCCCATCGGGGTCGTCGTCTCGTCCAGCACGCCGAAGAGCGTCATTCGCGGATCGCCGTCACGCGTGTCGATCAGCTCGAGCGTCTGCACGGCCGTGGGGTCGAGGGTCATCGCCTCGTCGCTGGCCAGCCGCGCGAGCCGCGTGAGATGCCCGAGCGCTTCGCCTTGAGTCGCCCGGACGTAGGCGAGCGCCGCTCCGGCGGCCTGGAGGCCGACCGTCATGTCCGAGACGCCGAACGGCGCGAGCGAGGTCACGCCGAAGTGAGCGCAGAGGTCGCCCACCGCACGCCGGAGCGCGAACGCCGCCGGATCCCAGAACGTGAGCGTCGCGCCCGTCGCCTGCAGTCGCGCCATGAGATGACCGGCCTCGCGCGCCGTCTCCGGCACCAGGATCTCGCTCGGCCGCCTCATCAGTCCCGCCGCCAGCACGTTCTCGGCGTCGCCGGCGTCCTCCCCCGCCCAGAAATCGCCGGTGGATACGTCGAGCAGCGCGACGCCGGTGCCCTCGCGCGCGCGTACGACCGCGAGCAGGAAGTTGTTGGCGGAGCCGGCGAGGAACGCGGTGTCGGTGATCGTTCCCGGCGTGATGAGCCGCACGACGTCACGCTTGAGGAGTTTCTTGCCCTTGCCGGGGGCCTCGAGCTGCTCGCAGAGCGCGACCTTCTGGCCGGCGCGGATCAGCCGCGCGATATAGACCTCGGCGGCGTGATGAGGGATGCCCGCCATCGGCGAGCCCTGCCGCGACGTCAGCGTGATCTGCAGCAACCGGGCGCCGAGCTCGGCATCCTCGAGGAACAGCTCGTAGAAATCGCCGAGGCGGAACAGGAGCAGGTAGTCCGGATAGCGCTGCTTGAGGTCCCGGTACTGCCGCATCATCGGCGTGACGCCCCCCGTCCGATCAGCGGGATCAGCCACCCAGACGTCTCCTGAGGCGGGCATACGTCGCGTCGAGCGCCTCGGGCAACACGCGAGACTCCCCGAGCGTCGTCATGAAGTTGGTGTCGCCGTTCCAGCGCGGCACCACGTGAACGTGCAGATGGCCTTCGATGCCGGCGCCAGCCACTCGCCCCTGATTCACGCCGATGTTGAATCCCTCGGCACGGTACTCGTCGGTGAGGGCGCCCGTCGCCTGCCCGGCCAGGGCCATCGCGTCCGCCAGCTCCTCGGCGTCCGCTTCGGCGAGAGCGCCGACGTGGCGGTTGATCACGGCCATGAGATGGCCGGGAGTATATGGATAGGCGTTGAGGATCAGAAACGCACGCGAGCTGCGCCGCAGGATCAGGTACTTGGCATCGTCATCGGCGGCCAGCGCGGTGCAGAAGATGCAACCGACCGCGGCGCTCGACCCTCCGACGTAGGCCATGCGCCACGGCGCCCAGAGGCGATTCACGCCGCCGGGCCGTGCCTCACGTGTTGACGAGTTCCCTGAGGCGCTTGCCGACCTTGAAGAAGGGTACTCGCTTCTCGGGGACCTCGACGGCGCTACCGGTTTTCGGATTCCTTCCTTTGCGCGAGTTCCGGTAGCGGATACGGAAGCTGCCGAAGCCACGAAGCTCGACTTTGTCGCCCTTGGCCAGTGCGTCGGTGATGTTGTCGAAGATCGTGTTGACGATGGTCTCAGTCTCTTTTTTCGTCAGGTTGGAGAGCTTGGAGACCTCGTCGATCAGCTCGGCTTTTGTCATCTCGCACTCCGTGTGATGACCCTAGCACGCAGATTTCGAGAATGTCAACTCTTATAGGGGGTTAGGCAGCGCCCGGGCTTCAATCCATGAGGTACAGCGGTGTCTTGAACATCGGCAGGGTCGGCGTGAGCGTCACCCGTGCGATCCCGAGCTGGCTTCGGAGCAGATCGAAGATCGAGATGCGCCGCTTGGGCGGAATCACCTTCGGCGGCACGCGGATACCGGCGAGCTGCGCGGCGCCGTTGACGGCGTCTTCGAGGCCGCCGAGCTCGTCGATCATCTGAAGCGCCTTGGCCTGAGTCCCCGAGAAGATGCGGCCGTCAGCAAACTGCGTGACCTGCGCGCGGTCGAGCTTACGGCCCTCGGCGACGGCGCCGATGAACTGCCCGTGGACGTCGTCGAGCAACGCCTGGAGCACGCGCCGCTCCTCGGGCGTCATCGGCCGCCCGGGATTGCCAACGTCCTTGAACGCGCCCGCCTTTACGACGACGTAATCTACGCCCACCTTCTTCATGAGCTGCTCGAAGTTGGCCATCTGCATGATGACGCCGATGGAGCCGGTGAGCGTTCCGGGATTGGCGTAGATCCGGTCGGCCGCCACCGCGACGTAGTAGCCGCCCGAAGCCGCCACCGAGCCGAGCGAGGCCACGACGGGCTTGCCCCCCTGTCGCAGGCGCACGAGCGCGTCGTGGAGCTCTTGCGACGGCGCGACGACGCCCCCGGGGCTGTTGATGCGAATCACGACGGCCCGCACCTGAGGGTTGTCGCGATAACTCTTGAGATCCTTGATGAGGTCGTCGACGTCGAGGATGACTCCCTCGAGCTCGACGATCGCCACCCGCGGCCCGAAGTAACCACCCCCGGCCGCCCCGTCTCCGCTCTTCGACAGCACACCCCCCGTGACGGCCAGGAAGAGGCCGACCACCACCAGCCAGATCACGAGCGTGACGGCCACGACGGTGAGGCGATGCGCCACGCTAGCGGCTATTCCTCATCGTCGTAGTCATAGTCGTCGCGACGCTTCTTCTTCCCGCGTCCCCGCCCCGCACCACCGCGGTCGTCCGGCTGGCTCAGATCCACGGCGTGAGCGAGCTCTTTGAGGCTGAGGCCGATGCGTCGCTCGTTCGGATCGACGCGGATCACCAGCAGCGCCAGCTCGTCGCCGACGTTGACGACCTCGGCGGGCGTGCCGATCGGCCGGTTCGACATCTGCGAGATATGGAGCAGACCGTCCACGCCGGGCTCGAGCTCCACGAAGGCGCCGAAGTCGGTGAGACGCACCACCTTGCCAGTCACCCGCGAGCCCATCGGGAAGCGCTGGGCGACGGTCGACCACGGATCGGGCTGGATCTGCTTGAGGCCGAGCGAGATCCGCTTGTTGTCGCGGTCGATGTTGAGGATCTGCGTCTCGACTTCCTGACCCTTTTTCAGGACCTCCGACGGGTGGCCGACGCTTCGCGTCCACGACATGTCCGAGATGTGGAGCAAGCCGTCCACGCCCGGCTCCAGCTCGATGAACGCGCCGAAGTCGGTCAGGTTGCGCACCCGGCCGGTCACGCGGTTCCCGGGCTGATAACGCTCTTCGATCGTCGTCCACGGGTCGGCCTCGACTTGCTTCATGCCGAGCGAGATCCGCTTGGCCCCTCGGTTGACGTCGAGGACGACGACGTCGACTTCCTCGCCCACGTTGACGAGCTTGGACGGGTGACGGACGCGCCGCGTCCAGGACATCTCCGACACGTGCACGAGCCCCTCCACGCCGGCCTCCAGCTCGATGAAGGCGCCGTAGTTGGTGAGGCTCACCACGCGTCCCCGTGCCTTGTGGCCGGCCGGGTACTTTTGCTCGACGTTCTCCCACGGATCCGACTGCTTCTGCTTGTAGCCGAGAGAGACGCGGCCGGTGTCACGGTCGAAGTGGAGCACCACGACGTCGACCTGGTCGCCGACCTGGAAGATCTCCGACGGGTGGCCGACCCGCCCCCAGCTCATGTCGGTGACGTGCAGCAGCCCGTCGATGCCTCCGAGGTCGATGAAGGCCCCGTAGTCGGTGATGTTCTTCACGGTGCCCGTGAGCGTCATCCCCTCGTGGAGGACTTCCAGCGTGTGCTTCTTCTTCTCCTCGCGCTCTTCCTCCAGGACGGCCCGCCGGGACAGCACGACGTTGCCGCGCCGCCGGTTGAGCTTGATGACCTTGGAGCGCACGTGCTGGCCGACCAGGGAAGCCAGGTTCTTGACCGGACGGAGGTCGACCTGGGATCCGGGCAGGAATGCCTTGACCCCCACGTCCACCGCCAGGCCACCCTTGACGACTTCCACGATGCGTCCTTCGACCGGCGTGCCCTTGTCGTAGGCCTGCGTGATCGCGTCCCAGACGCGGATCTTGTCCGCCTTCTCCTTGGACAGGACGATCAGGCCTTCGGAGTCCTCCTTGGCCTCGAGGTAGACGTCGATGTCCTCCCCGACCTTGGGCAGGTTCCCGCGGAACTCCTCGATCGGGATCGCGCCCTCGCTCTTGTAGCCGACGTCCACGAGCACCTCACCGGTGCCGATGTGGACGACGCGGCCGCGGACGACCTCGCCTTCTTCGAACTCGGCCATTCGGCCGCCTGACCCGTACACATCCTCCATGCGCTCCTCGGCCGCCCAGGTTGCCTCCTTTCGCGGTTCGCCGAGGTTATCGCGCCGTTCATGCTTCTCCATGCTGCCCGCTCCTCCCGTAAATGTATTTGGACGAGGGTAATACGGCTCCTCCCGCACCTGCCTCGCCCACTTCCTGCGAACGTTCCTTCAGGCGCCCGATCGCCGCCATCATCGCCTGACTGGCGGCCTCGTAGGCCTCCTTCCGACTGCTCCCACTCTGCCTGGCAAAGCTCATGGGCTCGCCGAACCACACCGTGACCCGGGCGGGACGCGGGAGCCTCTGCCCCCGGGGCCAGGCCCGCCCGCTGCCGCTGATATATACAGGAACCACGGCCGCTCCGCTGAGGACCGCCAGCATACCTGCACCGGCCTTGCCTTGCCGCAATTCGCCTTCGGGCCCCCGCGTCCCTTCCGGAAACACCAGGAGCGCGCCGCCGTTCTCCAGCACGCGCAACGCCGTGCGTAGCGCCGCGGGATCACCGCCGTCGCGACGGACCGGTCGAGCGTTGAGCCGATAGATCAATCCGCCGAACAGCGGGATCCGGAACAGCTCGGCCTTGGCCATGAACGACACCGGCCGCGGCGCCGATCCACCGACGAGCGGAGGATCGAGCACGCTCGAGTGATTCGCAACCAGCAGCACCGACCCGGTGCGCGGCACGTGCTCGGTGCCCCAGCCGCGGAGCCGGAACAGCGCGCGCATCACCACGACGGCGAGAAATCTCAGGACTGTGTACAGCATCGCTGCTCGATCTCCTGCATCATGCGCTTCACGACCTGTTCCAGGGTCAGGCCCGTCGTGTCGATTGCCACGGCGTCGTCGGCCTGCCGCAGCGGCGCCAGCGCGCGTGTCTTGTCCTGCACGTCGCGAAGGCGGATCTCCGCGAGCACGGCCGGCAAGGCCATCGCCACGCCGCGGGCGGCCAGCTCGGCCTGCCGCCGGCGAGCCCGCTCTTCGTCGCTGGCGTCGAGGTAGAACTTCACGTCGGCGTCGGGGCACACGACCGTTCCCGTGTCGCGTCCCTCCAGCACGACGCCGCCCGGCGCCGCCATCTGGCGCTGCAGCGGCGTCACCTTCGCGCGGATCGGCGCCAGCATCGTCAGCCGCGACGTCAGCGCGCTGATGGCCGGCGTCCGGATCTCGTCGCTGACGTCGCGTCCGTTGACCAGCACGCGGTCATCGTCGAGCGTGACCTCGACGCCGTCCAGGTGCCGGCGCAGCGCCGGGCCGTCCTCCGCGGGCAGGCCGACTTGCGCCACGCTCCACGCGAGCGCGCGGTACATCGCTCCGGTGTCGATCAGGCGAAAGCCTAGACGCTGAGCGAGCGCCGTGGACACCGTGCTCTTGCCCGCGCCCGCGGGGCCGTCGATCGCGATGATCAGCTTCTCGAGCGTCACGCCTCGACCTCGACACAGCGCTGTCCGGCCAGCGTGTTGAGCAGATCGGCGAACCGGGGAAACGACGTCGCGATGCACTCGGTGTCGTCGATGATGGTCTCGCCCTCGGCCACCAGGCCGGCCACGGCCAGCGCCATCGCGATGCGGTGGTCGCCGCCGCTCGTCACGCTGGCGCCGCGCAAACGCGCGGGCCCGTCGATGACGAGGCCGTTCGGGCGCTCGCTCACGCGCGCGCCCATGCGCCCCAGCTCGCGCGCGAGCGCCGCCAGCCGGTCGGATTCCTTCACCCTCAGCTCGGCCGCGTCCGTGATTTCGGTGCGCCCATCGGCCAGCGCCGCGGCCACGGCGAGCACCGGGATCTCGTCGACGAGCCGCGGGATCAGCGCACCGCCGATGCCGGTCCCGCGCAAGCCGCTCGTGCTCACGGTGACGTCGCCGCGCGGCTCGCCCGCCGCGCGATGAGAGGGGCCTCTCGACCCCTCCAAGACCTCTCCCCCGTACGGCGCGATCTCGATCTTGACACCCATGGCGGCGAGGACATCGAGGGCACCCGTCCGCGTGGGATTGAGACCGACGCCGGCGACGGTCACGCGCGCGTCCTTCACGATCGCCGCCGCGATCAGCGGGAAGGCCGACGACGAGATGTCGCCGGGTACGACCACCGGCGCCGCCGACAACGGCCCCGGTGTGAGCGTCGTCGTCAGGCCGCGGCTCTCGATGCGGGCGCCGAACTGGCGCAACATCACCTCGGAGTGATCGCGCGACGCCGCCGGCTCCGTCACCGACACGGGCCCGTCGGCGTGGAGCCCCGCGAGCAGCACCGCGGACTTCACCTGAGCCGAGGCCACGGGAGACTCGTAGGCGAGCGCCTTGGGCTGGGCCAATCCCCGAATACCGAGTGGCAAGCGATTGCCGTCGCTGCGGCCGACGATCGTCGCGCCCATGCGGGCGAGCGGGTCGGCGATGCGCTTCATCGGCCGCCGTCGCAGCGAGTCGTCGCCGGTGAGGAACGTCCAGAACGGCTGACCGGCGAGCACGCCGAAGAGCAGGCGCACGGCCGTGCCCGAGTTGCCGCAGTCGATGACGTTGGCCGGCTCGGTGAGGCCGCGCCGCCCGACACCGGCGATGCGGTACTCCCCCGGACCCTTCCGCGTCACCTCGGCGCCCAGCGCTTCCACGGCGGCGATCGTGCGCAGGCAGTCCTCGGCCTCGAGATAGCCGCGGATGTCGGTGGTGCCCTCTGCGAGCGCGCCCAGCAGCGCCGCCCGGTGCGAGATGGACTTGTCGCCCGGAACCTCGATGCGCCCTGAGAGACGCGTGACCGGCCGCACGCGCAGCTTCACGGCAACCGCTCCCGCCGCGCCTTGATGCGCGCCAGCGCCGCGCGCAGCCCGTCGCGATCCTTTCGCTCGATCAGGCGCACCAGATCGGCGAGGGCGGCCTGCGCCGCAGCCGTCGCCTGGACGACCGCCGTGCGATTGGCGAGGAAGATCGCCTCCCACATGTCCACGTCACCGGCCGCGATCCTCGTGGTGTCCTTGAAGCCCCGCGCGGCCACGTCGAAGGCCGCCGGATCGAAGCGCTCGACGGCGTCGACGAGCGCACAGGCGACGAGGTGGGGGACGTGGCTGATCGCCGCCACGGCGCGGTCGTGAGTCTCCGGATCGAGCATCAGGACACGCCCGGCGCCCAGGCTCTCCCAGAACGCCGTCACGGTCTTCACCGCGCGCGGCTCGGTCGCGTCCGTGGGCGTGACGATGACGGTGGCGCCCCGGAACAGATCGGCGCGGGCCACGCCGTAGCCGCTCTGCTCGGACCCGGCCATGGGATGGCTGCCCACGAACGTGAGCGGGCGCCTCGTGGTCAGGCGCTGGGCGGCGGCGACGATCGCCGCCTTGGTCGAGCCGACGTCGGTGATGACTGCGCTCGGGGCCGCAGCTTGCCAGACTTCCGGAAGCTGGTGCTCGATGATGCCGACGGGCGTGCCGAGCACGATCAGATCGGCGTCCTTGACGCCGTCGCCGATCGCGGTGGTGACGCGATCGAGCGTCCCATCCTTCAGGGCAGCGTGGAGCCGCCCGACGTCCCGGCCGATCCCCACGATCTCGTGGGCGAGTCCCTGGGCCCGAACAGCCTTGGCCACCGAGCCACCGAGGAGCCCGACGCCGACGATCGCGAGGCGGCCGATCACGGCCCCTTCTTTCCGAGCGCCGCGCGCAGGCCCTTGATGAGCCGGCGGTTCTCGGCCGGCGTGCCCACCGTGATGCGAAGCGTGCTCTCCATCCCGAACGCCGTCATCGGCCGCACGATGACGCCTTCGTGCAGGAGCTTCTGATAGATCTCGGCGGCGCTCCGGCCGACGTCGACCAGGATGAAGTTGGCCCGCGAGGGCACGTACTTCAGACGGAGGGTCTTGAACTCGTCGTAGAGGAAGTGCCGCCCGGCCTCGATCATGCGCACGCACTCGAGCACGTGGGCCTCGTCCTCCAGCGCGGCCAGCGCCGCGATCTGACCGAGCGAGTTCACGTTGAAGGGCTGGCGAATGCGATTCATCAGCGCGGTGGCGTCGGCGTCGGCCACCGCATAGCCGACGCGCAGGCCAGCCAGGCTGTTGGCCTTCGAGAACGTGCGCAGGACGATGACCTTGCGTCCCTGCTTGGCGTACGAAAGCGTGTCGGGAAAATCGGGGCCCATGGCGAACTCGAAGTAGGCCTCGTCGAAGACGACGATGGTGCGATCGGGAATCCGATTCATGAAGGCTTCCACCTCGTCGGCGGTGACGATGGTGGCCGTCGGATTATTCGGATTGGCGATGAAGACCATCTTGGTCAGCGGCGTGACCGCGCGGGCCATCGCGTCGAGGTCGAGCCGGTAGTCCTTGAGCATCACCATCACGCGGATGCCGCCGGCCGCCTGCACGATCATCGGGTACACGACG
>Ga0209055_1000556_pt1 | contig 26320 bp, 31 predicted proteins | sample GraSoiAngelo_110_FD_185875 | JGI IMG/M metagenome (GOLD analysis project Ga0209055, IMG submission 185875) | Grasslands soil microbial communities from the Angelo Coastal Reserve, California, USA - 14_0903_12_30cm (SPAdes) (version 2) | ecosystem: Environmental > Terrestrial > Soil > Grasslands ... | reverse complement strand
TGCTCCTAGACGTCGTTAATATTTTTTCAGCGGTCATAGCGTTCGCCTCGACTGGCGGGCTTTTGCAGGAACCCCGCAAAACTCTCATTCCGTGAACTTTGGGTGCAGGTCCCCGAAGGTCACTTGCATTCGCCCACACGGTCACGAAGTCCGTGGAGTCGCGGTTCGCGCTCGTCTAAGCTGCTGGGCGTTCTGGTCTGGGCCGAGCGTAATTCACGTCCAGGGTACGATCTCTCAGCATGCTGCCATTCAGAGCTTTGATTGCTTTCTCCGCCTCAGCTTCGTTTGTCATTTCCACGAATGCAAACCCGCGCGGCAGGCCAGTGTCGCGATCCACGATGATATGAACCTGCACCACCTGTCCGTAGGCTTCGAACAGCAGCCGAAGCTCCTCGTGCGTCACCTCAGGATCCAGGTTTCCCACAAAGAGGTTTTTCACGACGTTTCCCCTATCGGTAACTGTTTCATTGTGGGCTGTTCTCGGGTGATTGGGCAAGAAGGATTCGCTCAATACTGGCGCCTTTCTTGACGAAAGATTTCAGCGGTTTGACTTTGCGGGTTTCGAACAGGAAGCGTTCGGTGCGGTTTTATCGAGATGTGCTCGGTATGGAACTACTGTACGGCGGAGAAGGTGCGATTCTCTTCGCTACGTGCGACGGACGCGAACTCTGCCATTCCTCAATCTGGAGCAGGGTAAGCCGCTCGACGGCTGGGGCCGGCTAAAAACTGGCTTGGGATGCCGAACTGGACCTTAGGCATCGGTTGGGTTCCGCCACGCGAAAAAAGGCATGCAGGAGTCCGCGAACTTCCTTTCGCATTAGCAAGTAACAGCTCTCATGGGCGGGATTAGAATAGCGAGCCAGCACTAGCCGTACAGTATCGATGCCCATAATCGTCAGCGTTCCGAAAGAGACAGTCCCGGGAGAACAGCGGGTGGCGCTTGTTCCGGAACTGGTTCCAAGGCTCACCGAGGCTGGTTTGGAGGTGGCCGTGCAGTCCGGCGCGGGCGAGTTGGCCGGCTTTTTCGACGACGGGTACGCGGCAAAAGGTGCACGACTTGAGGCGGAGGTTCTCGACAAAGCGGACATCATACTCAAGGTACAGCCTCCCATGATAGAGGAGATCAGCCACATGAAAGAGGACTCGGTCCTCATCTGCTTTCTCCAGCCCTACACGAATGCCGCCGCAATCAGGGCCCTTGCTGCGCGCCAGATTACGGCGTTCTCAATGGAACTCATGCCGCGCATTACACGAGCTCAGCCCATGGATGCCCTGAGCGCCATGAGCACGGTTGCTGGCTACAAAGCCGTCCTAGTCGCCGCGAGTCGCCTCCCGAGGTTCTTCCCTCTGCTGATGACCGCTGCGGGCACAGTTACCCCTGCGCGAGTGTTCGTCATTGGAGCCGGTGTGGCGGGACTGCAGGCTATTGGCACGGCGAAGCGGCTCGGCGCTGTCGTCGAGGCCTACGACACCCGCCCGGCGGTGAAGGAGCAGGTGGAGAGCCTTGGCGCCAAGTTCGCGGAATTGGGCCTTGCCGCGAAAGACGCCGAGGATAAGAGCGGCTACGCGAAGGCGCAGTCGGAAGATTTCTACCAGAAGCAGCAGGAAATGATGTCCAAGTATGTGGCCTCGGCCGATGTCGTCATCCCTACGGCCCTGGTGCCCGGGCAGCGCGCTCCCATCCTCATCACCGAGGAAATGGTTCGCGGTATGCGGCCAGGCTCCGTCATTTTGGACCTTGCAGCCGAGCAGGGCGGAAACTGCGCTCTCACCGAGCCCGGGCGGGAGATCGTGAGACACGGTGTAGTCATCATCGGTCCCATGAACCTGCCAAGCACAATCCCGTTTCAGGCCAGTGAGATGTACGCCAGGACCGTCACGAATTATCTCGCACATCTTCTCAAAGACGGGGGACTCCATCTCGACCTGGAGGACGAGTTGACACGCGGCCCGCTGGTCACGCACCGGGGAGAGGTTGTGCACGAGATAGTCAAGGCTAGGCTCTGCTCGGAAAATAGCACGCCATGACAACTGAACTCGAGATCGGCCTCTACATCTTCATTTTGGCGGGCTTCCTCGGTTATCACGTAATTACGCGAGTACCGCCGTTGCTGCATACACCCCTGATGTCCGCCACCAACGCGATTTCTGGAATCTCACTCATCGGTTCCCTGGTCGTCGCCGGCGCCAATTACAGTCGCTTGAGCACTGTCCTCGGGTTCATTGCGGTGACCTGCTCGTCGACCAACGTGGTCGGCGGCTTCTTGATTACCGACCGGATGCTGAAGATGTTCAAGCGGCGGGAAGAGGTCGGCATTCAACGTCGCCGGTTCAAGCCGAAGCTGTTACTCGCCTTCCCGGTTCTCGTTGTTGCTTTCCTGGTGGTCATGTATTGGATCAGGCGGTCTGGGACGGACACACATTCATCCAGTGCCGCCTTGTCGGTTGTCGCGCTGCGCTACTTCTACATCCTGTCGGCGGTTCTGTTCATCCTGGGACTGAAGGGTCTGAGTTCACCCAAGTACGCCAGGAAGGGCATGCTCCTGGCAGCCTTCGGGATGGTAATGGCCATTGCGGGTACGCTCTTCCATCCTGAAATTGTCAACTACCGATGGATCACTCTCGGGCTTGCCATTGGCTCTGTCGTTGGGGGCAGCATGGGACTGCGGATCCCGATGACTGCGGTCCCGCAACGGACTGCCCTTTCCCATTCTCTCGGAGCGCTGGCGGCGAGCCTAATCGGAATTTCCGAATACGTCCGCCATGTAGCCGTTGGGCTCGACAGCGTGAAGATGACGACGATTGGTTTGGAGGTGGTCATCGGGAGCCTGACGTTTACGGGCAGCCTCATGGCTGCGGGGAAACTGCAGGGAATCCTCCCGGGAGCTCCCATCACCTACCAGGGCCAGAATGTTTTCAACATCGCGTTACTGGCAACAGTGGTGGGAACGCTTATCTATTTAGTCTTTGTACCGACGGCCAGCGTGCTGTTCTTCGCGATAGTGGGTCTGGCGCTGCTGTTTGGCTTTCTCCTGGTCATTCCCATCGGGGCGGCGGACATGCCCGTGGTCATAGCTTTGCTTAACTCCTACGGTGGCCTGGCAGACGCCTCCATGGGTTTCGTGCTGATGAACAAGATCCAGATTATTACTGGCTCGCTCGACGGCACTTCCGGCTTCCTACTCTCGCTGCTGATGTGCAGAGCCATGAATCGCTCGGCGATGAACGTCCTGTTCGGCGCGTTCGGCAAAATCGAGAAGCAGGAGGTCGGTCCGGCTGCGGAGGCGATGGGAACAGTCCGCAGCATCACTCCGGAAGAGCTGACGGTTCTGTTCGACAGCATCCGGTCAGTCATCGTCGTCCCGGGTTATGGAATGGCCGTCGCGCAAGCTCAGCACGGGGTCAGTGAACTGGCGAAGCTACTCTCCGTGCGCGGCATCGATGTGAAATACGCCATTCACCCGGTTGCCGGCCGCATGCCTGGCCACATGAACGTTCTGCTCGCCGAGGCAAACGTACCTTACGATCAGCTGTACACAATGGAGCAAATCAATCCATACTTCCCGGAAGCAGACATCGCCCTCGTCGTCGGGGCCAACGACGTGACCAACCCGGCGGCGAAGAACAACAAAAACAGTCCGCTCTATGGCATGCCGATCCTGGAGGTCGACCGTGCCAAGTCGATCATCGTGCTTAAACGCAGCCTTCGCCCCGGGTTTGCCGGAGTGGATAACGACCTCTATTACAATCCCAAATGCATGATGCTTTTCGGGGATGCGAAGGAGAGCCTCAACAAACTATTCGCCGCTTTGAAATCCTAGAAATGGCGACACATCCCCCCTCACAACCACGACGTCCGGGTGAGCAGACTAAGGTCACTCAGGCGGGGTACTGGCCGGTGATGTAGTGCTCAAGCTGCTCGATGGTTTCTTCCTGCTGTGAGATGATCCACTTCACCAGGTCACCGATCGAAACAAGGCCCACTACGTGGTCGCCGTCCATGACCGGCAGGTGGCGAATCCGGTGGGTTGTCATCACGGCCATGCACTCGTCGACCGTGTGCTGCCGCGTCACATAGACCACGGGGCTCGTCATGATCTCTTGCACCGCAGTTTCTTTCGAGGATCTTCCCTTGAGAATGACCTTGCGGGCGTAATCGCGCTCAGAGATGATGCCCACAAGCTCGCCTTGGGCGATCACAAGCAACGCTCCCACTGCCTTGTCTGCCATCTTTTCAATTGCTTCGTAGACTGACTGATCAGGCGAAACCGACCAGACCTCGCCGCTCTTCTGCTTCAAAATCGAGTCAACCTTGTCTGTGAGTTTCATAATCGTCTCTCTCCCGGAGCACCGGCATTTGATCCTCCTGGTCGCACTTACTTCGCCGCGTGCTTAGCGAACTCTTCTGGCGTGAATTTGCCGCCCTTTACGTAGCTTTCGTTTATTTCGGTGTAGTGTTTCCACTTCTCGGGCAGATCGTCCAGCGCGAAAATCGCGGAGACTGGGCAGACGGGTACGCACGCGCCGCAATCAATGCACTCCACGGGGTCAATGTAAAGCTGCGAGACTTCCTCGAATGTTGGCCGGCCGTCGTCGTAGGTCGTGTTCTTCTTGGGGTGGATGCAATCAACGGGGCAGGCGTCGACGCAGGCGGTGTCCTTTGTCCCGATGCAGGGTTCGGCGATGACGTATGTCATGAACCACCTCCATCGTCTTTCACGGTATGCCTTCCGCAAAATGAATTCAACCTCCCCACAACTCCCGAAAACCCGCGACCCAATGATGCAAAACCCGTGACCCGCCTTGACAGTTCTCCGCCATGACGTCCGCAGTTTACCGCGCAGTCGGCGTCTTCGCATTAGGCGGCGTTTCGTGTGGGTTGGCGGCAGTCGCCGGACTGGCTAGAGGTTGGTGGGCAGTGGGCGGCGGCGCTATCGGTTATCGCGCCTTTGGCGGATTGGCCGCCGGTGGCTACGCTTACGCGGGCAATGGGGTCGCCTACGGCTACCATGAAGCCAGTGGCCGGCAGAAAGAGAGACTCTTTGGATAAGGGTGCCCGCTTTTATCAGCGTTGACCAAAAGTCGTGATAACCCCAGCGGGTCAGGGCAGAGAAACGGATGCCAGCGATCCGCCAATTCTCGTTACCCTAAAGCAAAATAACCACGCACCACTACGCAAGATTTGCGTCAGCGATTCCGCCGACGGCGATAACACCGATTGCGACGCCACCAATGGCGATCACGCCACGAGGGCGTGCGCCCACGGCCGCGACGGGCGAGCGGCCGGAGGCGAACAGGGGAAATCCGGCAATGCGGGTCGAAGACTCGTGGACCGGTAGCTCGGGCGGCGTGACTTGCCGGAACGTCATCGGTCCGACAACGACTATCATGACCATCAAAGCAATATACGAGAGCCAATAGCTGCGAGGCAGGGAACGGGAGCCGGACGGGTCGGCGGGACCGCCCGCTAGCCGCTCGCTTAGGTCTCTCATCCAACCAACCAGAACCCGGGGTCGCTGGCCGAGTCAGCATGACATCCTCCCGCCCGACTATAGTCCTAGGGCTCCCCGAGCAAGGGATTCAAGTCCGCTACGCCTTGCCCACGAATCTGAGCGAGCTGGCAAAGATCTTTTCCTTCCGCCAGGCCACGATGCCAGGGCCGAATGCGTGATCGTTCCATATCGGCATTCGCTGCTGCACGATGCGGCGGTTCGGACTGATGCCCTCCTGCCACAGCGCTTCGCAAATCTCCGCCACTACCTCCCGGGGAAGAGGCCGGTTCCTCGGCCACGTTGGCCCTAAGTCGGCCTGAATCCGGACGGCGATATCGTTGGAGGTCACTGAAGTGCTTCCGTCAGAATCGCGAAGTCCTCATCGATCGGTTTCCGTGGCTCACTGGGTGGAACCATCGCAAACTGCATCAACAGGCCCGGATCCTTCTTCACCTGTTGCTCACGCCGTTTCATAGCTTCGTGAATTGACTGGAGCGTGGTAGTGATAAAGTCTTTATCGCGCACCACGTGCTCATATGCTTTGAGCGTTCTCTCCGCCGTCTTCCACGCCATGTACTGGACCAGCTCCGTTTTGCGGCGGACCATTTCATTCTCATTGGCCGCGGTCCGCTCAATCGTTCGAAGCGCATTGGTTACGAACCAGTGCCGCACAATGTGTGGCGGGGCGACGATCCCGGCTGCACGCAGCGCTGGACTCCAGTAGTCGCTCCGGAACATCCGCGGAGTGACTGGATCTCCGCGCGAGGTCAAAAATAACCGGACGTTCGCCAGGCCGGCAGCGTCCATTTTTCCTAAGTCGCCAAGCGAGAGCCGTCCCCGATCGTGTGCCCGCCGTCCCTCGGTATCGTCATCGAAGTATCTGCGCAACAACTTCGCTGTTGCCGATGAAACCACGAACCGTTTCGTTCTAGCCCCAAAACTGCCTTTGTTGCGTGCTTGAAACTGGTTCATGAACTGACTGGTTGACCAATCCAGGGCCGTCAGATTCAGCACCTCGCCAATTCTTCCACCGCCTTCGAAGAGAATCCGCACCACGCAGAGTTCTCGCAGACCCCACCCGAACTGCTTGCCTGCGTGATAAACCAAATGGGGAAAATCCGGATCGTCAATCGTCTTGGGCAGCCACTGTCGATCCACACAGCGGAAGAAGTTCGCCGAAAGACGGATCCCGGAAGGCGGATCCACGCCGCTTAGTGCCGGCATCGGCTCACGGCCTTCCGCTTCCTTCACTGCCCGGCGGTAATGAGCTCGAAGTTCCTGGGTTACGCGGCCGAAATCCTCGTGTAGCAACGGATTCGGTGGTGCATAGCTCTGCGACGAAATCAGATGATCATAGAAGCGTCGCAGAGCGGCGAGCAGAATGCGAATGTTGATTCGGGTCTCATCGGTCTCGCTCACGTAGATTGCCTTCAGCCCCAGCCGGTCGGCCCTGCTTGTCAACTTGCATCGCGCGGCGACGGTTAGATACTCCCGGACGATATTGCGCACCTCGACTGCCGGGCCAGACAACTGCCAGTGATTCCGCTGGACCTCCGTATCGGTGAGCGCCCAGTTGAACAGCGAGATGATCTCTCGCATGTAGATCGGCACAGATGCTGGCGACAGGGACTTTAACATCTCGTCCGCGAACACGGTCAGCATCACATCCGGAAGGCCGTCATCCCGCACGACCTGGTACTGATGAGCTAGAGATGGAGTAGCGATCAGCTTGAGCACCGCGTCTTCTCCCAGCGACCCATCCCCATCACATCGTCTCGTCACCGCAAGCAGCGTCAGAGACGAAATGATGATGATTGGTCGTTCAGAACGTGATCAGTTGGGATAACCCTGGTGCATATTAAGCGTCGCCCTATAGGAAAAGTCGGCATTTACAATACTTTTCACCAACAATTAACAAGGTCCCTTATCGTGACAACATGTCCGCCATGCAATGGCGTGAGTGGACGGCCGCGGACATCCCGCTGCTTGGGGAGAAACAGACGGCTCGCCTGGCGGTATGCAGCCGAATCAAAAAGCAGATCTTCCATTTCATCCAACGGAATTCCTGTATTCGTCAGTGCGGCTGGTCCAGAAGGCGGAACCTCGTAGCAGCCTGACGGTTCGCTGCTCAGGACCTGCAAATCCGTTTTCGACGACAGCGTCTCTAACCGGCGCACGGCGTCTAGCAGCGCGGAATCTCGCACGTGCTGGTGTCGGTTACGCCGCACGCCCAACACGGCAACTTGCTTGTACTGGACGCTCGAAGGTTCCGTGAGCTTGGACACTGAGAGATCGGTAAAGTGCTCGCTCAAAATCCGCGCACAGCCTTTCAATTGGGGTTGCGGAATAACAAATATCAGGACACCACCGCACTTCATCCAACGATGGGTATGCTCTAGAAAAACAAGCTCCAGCCTTTGATTATTGGTTTGCCCCACTTCGAGGTCATACGGTGGATTGAGATAGAGGAGGGAGAATGCCTCCGCCGGGCAGCGCACATCCATGGTGTTGGCTTGCAGAGTTTTGATTCCCAGATTTCTTGCTTGCTCAGCGCGGTTGGCGTCAATTTCAATGCCATAGCGAGAGGCTTGTGATCCTTTGAGTAAATTCGTGAACGCCACGCCGTCTCCCACGCACGGATCCAGGGCCGAGAACTCCGAAGAGAATGACAGCCACGCTCTGAGCCGCTCAGCTTCGGCTATCGGGAGTGGGAAAAAGCCTAGTTTGATCTTGCCATGAGCACGCACCTGAACCCTCCTTCCTTGCTCGCCGCTAATATTCAGTTGGGAGCAGCAACGTGGTCACCGAGCGATCCCCTTCGGTAATGATCCAGAGCTTTTCTGCGTCCGTGATCTGATAACTGCTCATCAGGCGGAACCCGTATTTGAGGCTCAGTTTGTTTTCAGCCTTATCGTCCTGGCAAACATCGCCCCAATCACCACGAAGATGGCGGGAAAGAAATTCCAACGGCGTCTTGGCCTCCTCCAAGAGTGCGAGGGCGCCGGGTGTGGCAACGATTTGACCTGCGGGAAACAGTGGAATAGTGGGTAGAGAATTCATTTCAGCTCCTGTTCAAGACTTGAACGCTATCGATGGAGGGTGGCGAAGAGCCGTCTCCCGGCGCTGCCAGAGACATCAGCGCCGAGCACGCGGAGTTCATGGGGAGCGAAGCGGATCGCCCTGACATGGTCAACAGGGCGAGCGAAAGCTAAGGCTTGCTGTAGGCGGAGCCTTCCAGATCGACGACGATTCGCTTGAGGGTTTCGAGATTGTCGACGCGTTCAATCGACGTAAGCCCGAGTGCCTTGAGAATGGGGATCAGGGCTTCAGGGCCGGTCTTGTCGAGCGCGGCTTCGAGACGTCTTAGGCCCCGTTCCGCAGCCCGCATGTGCTCCAGCACCCTTTGCCGTCCTCGATCTCGCGCGGGCTCCAGACCTTCGCCAGATCGCGCAACAGTCCGCGGTAGAGTCCCCGGCCCAACTGTTCCGCCATGCTCTCGATTTCGGCAACAACCGATTCGGCGTGCGAATGGCTGTCGTTTGCTCTCGCGCCATTGGTCGTGGAGTTCGATGGAATGCAACCATTCGGCCGCAGACCTTGAGCCCAGGCATCTCTGCTCTCGTGAGAATCTGGCCGTACATCCAGCGCTGTGGTCTGATTTGTGACAGCCAGTCGGCTGCCGTTGGGATCCGACCCAGATCCTCCTTCACGTGCTGTTCCCCCAGGTACCGGACTGGAACCTGCTTCCCCTCGCTATTCTTGATGGCGACTCCGAAGATTCTCTCCGCCAGGAAAATCCCTTCAGTGTGGTGGCGGAGCGCACGATGGCGGAAGTCGCCTAGGAACGATTTCGATTCGTCGAACCAGTTATGAATGGTTAAGTAGTCCTCGGGCCTGCCGCCAAATTTGTGGGCGCTGCTCTCAGCAGGTTTAAGAGGATGAGCCATAGCTACACCTCATACGTGGAGGTCGCGTAATCCTCGAACCGATCGTTGCGCTCGACAGTCAGCTTGCGGGAGGTCACGTCGAGGATTACATCTCCGAACCCGCCACAATCGTTCTCGTAGCCAAAGGGCACCAGGGTTTCAAAGTGTTCTTGCAGAAGCGAAACGTCATGGTCGACGGCTTCTTGCTCTGCGTATGCGTAATATTCGCTGTCGAAACACTTCACCTCCGCGGTGGCGCCATCGTCCCCATATCCATCAAAATGAACCGCCACAAAAGTCACGCCTGCTTTCGCAAGCTTGTCGCATTCGGCAAGAATGGCGGCTTTCGCAATCTCCTCCTGTGGGCTTAGGGCACCTTTCTTGCCACCTGCATTGTTTTCCATGATTCTTCCTCCGCTGCTTAATTTCCTCAGAGTCGTTCACTGCTTGTTTCTGACGCGGACCGTCAATTCCTGCCTGCCGTACTTGCACTCAGCTAGGGTCGATATTTTAAGGTGGTGCATTTTCGTCGACTCCGCGTTGTTCGTCGGGGTGGGTGAGCGTTCGAACCACAATTCCCTTCCCTTCTGTGGCCCTTCTGTTCGCGATCCGGATGTAAAGATTAATGACGTGCAGAGATTCACACCCTTCACAATTTCCATGCTGTGGCCGTCCATCCCGCCCTGGGTCATAGCGAGGGTGCAAGATACATTTGCCGTCGAAACGAAAGCGGATTCTGAGTGACATCGCGCACCTCACAATCACCGTAAGAACAGCTTTTTCCATTGATCGCCTGAGCGACGAGTTCGCCAAGTGAATCTGCAGCGGATGTTTCCCTCACGGCGACGAACGAGCAAAACCCGTTCACCGGTATGGGCCGCTCATCTTCAATTCCGTAGCCGCGCTCGATATGTTGTTGTTTGCGTTTCTCAAACAGGTCGGCCCTCGTGGTCACACGAATCCTCATGACAATCCTCATTCTGATTAGTTGGTTCAGGTCAACGCGCGAGGTGGGGTTCCGAACTAAGCAATCGCGCGTTCGGAAACAATATGGGTGGGTGCGCGAGTCGGTTCTGACTTAGGCCGTATCGGAAATGGGTGGTGAACCTGCTCTCGGCTTTGGCGGAATTGAAGCTGGGGACTTTTCCCGGACAGAGACGAACTGTTCTCTCGTGCACCGGTTGCGCAATCGGGTGACGTAACGTTGATTGTGTAAAAGGCGAGAGGGTGTAAGTTGGCTTTGCCTGACAAGCGAAAGCCGTTCCTGAAAAGGAGACCGAAAGTTTGCCACCCTCATCGACAGTGCTGGATCACTATGTACGTTTCTTGTATCACGTCGGCGACCAGTCGCTCCCCGATGCTTTTATCCGGATCGCGAAGCGGCTAACGGTGGGCGATGCCAAGAAGATGTTGGCCAAAAGCAACACTGTTTTCATGTTGGAGGTCCTTCTCCAGCGCCACGTTTATGCAAAACCCTTAGAGCTGAAAAGCAATTCCGAGCTTCGGGACGCGGTGCTATTCCTGCTTGACCTGTTCGTTGAGAACGGATCATCTGCGTCCTTCCGGATGCGAGACGACTTTGTTACTCCGATATCTATCGGGTGAGCACCGCGTCTCTAAGGCCGGGTAAGGGTGGGATCTGGTGCCAGCGGAGAGATTCGAACTCTCACACACCTGTTTCTAAGACAGGCTGCTATTCCAATTCGCAGACGCTGGCACTCTGGTGCACAGGGGAGGATTTGAACCTCCGCGTCCCACTAGGGGAGACCGGGCTACAGCCGGTCCGTTTCGGCCGGGCTCACGCACCTGTGCAAAGTTGGCGGAAGGTAGACGAATCGAACGCCCATCGCTCATCACGATGCCCCGGTTTTCAGGACCAGCTGCCGGCCATTCAGCAGTACCTTCCGCGTGGCGGAGAGTACGGGAGTCGAACCCGTTAGCCTCTTGCGAGAACCTGGTTCAACAGAAGACGATTAGCAGACTCGCTGCCTTACCGTTCGGCCCACTCTCCGTTTGGATTGTCAAAGAACAAAGGAATTCTGGTAGGCCCGGTGGGATTTGAACCCACAAAAGGCTGCTCTTGTGGCAGCTACGTATGCCAGTTCCGTCACGGGCCTGAAACTAGAAATTGCGCAGGAGTTAGTAACTCAGTTGGGATCGACGGAGTCGTAATGACGATCGAAATTGAAGCAGGCGCTTCACAAAGTCAATATAGCACGAAACGGTGCACGTTGCCGACGTCGCATTTCACAAGCCGTTCAGAGAATCTGCTGCTGAATCGCGCCAGACTCTCCGGTCATCGAAATTACGGAGGGAATGTGATCGACATGACACAGCTGAGAAAGCTCGAGGAACAAGTGGCGGCATGGCCGCATGTATCGGTTCATCCACATCGCTTTGGCGGGAGGGAGTTCCGCTTCGGAAACGCCGAACTCGGACATGTGCATCTCGGCGGAACAGTGGATATTCCGCTCCCCCGCGCCGTTCGCGATGCGCTCCTAGCGGAAGGCCTTGCGGAGGAGCACCGCTGGATCCCCAATTCAGGATGGACGACGTTTCAGGTCCGGGGCGAACGAGACCTCCAGCATGCTCTGTGGCTCATGCGCTTGTCACATTTGCGCTATGCGCTCAAGACGGCCAGCGACGCTCGCGGAATGCTGGAGCACGAGAGCGAAGAGCTTGGCCTGAGTCCCCATCTCCGGTCCCTGCTCCAACAGCACCTGCCCACACAGCCAGAACGCACTACCACTGATCGACTAACGGCTTGAAGGTGAGACCCTCGTGAACCCGGGCGCCGAGGCGTGCTTTAGCGCAAGTCTGAACCGTAGAAATGGCGCCGTTCAAACAGTGATAGGGGTATCTCGAAAACCCGCGTCTCACCAGCCTCGAACTCAAATTCTTTCCCACACTCCGGTGCCGGGCAGTTCGCCCGGAACTTTTCTCTGCTTGATCCAAGCTCGTTTGGCTGTGTGACGACAACCCACGTTCCACATTTTGGACAAGTGACGCACGAGCACGCAATGCAATCCGCCATTTCAAGATTATATTGTGCTTAGAACAGAGCACTCTGCATAGCACCGCAAGCGGGCGCAAGATTCTGATCCCCTTAAGCAGGGGAAACTCTTGTGTCCGTATGCACTTTGGGTGGTGAACGGTGTTAGGTCCTTTGCAGTCCTTAACAGTAAGGAGCCAAAACATGCCATTACAGAGGGTTGCTGTCGACGACGGTTCTGCTCATGTCGAGCACCTGACAGAGGTCCTGAGATCGTTTGACTGAAACCCGTTCTCGGGCTAAACAGGACCTCATACCAGCCCGGCTCTGAATCGACGAGGCAGGATCCGCTGTCGCGACCACCGAGAACGCGCACGCGAGAAAGGGATCAACGTCGGAAACGAGTGCGGCAAATCGCAGGGACGTGGCTAGGACATATTCTTGCTCCCTGGAAGGAGGCCCACTATGGCATTGCACGAGGCGATGCCGCCCGACTCTCTACTCGGCCCCATCGAGCCTCTCCTCGACGTGGCGAGGGCTGCCCATTTCCTGGGCATTTCCGTGAAGACCCTTGCGCGACTGGATTCAGGCCCGTAGGATCGACTACGTGAAAGTCGGCGCCCGAGTCATGATCCGGCCGGAAACCATCCGCCAGTTTGTGACCTCGAACACCCGACGGCGGCAGGCTGATGAAAGTATTCAAGCGACCCGGAAGCTCGTACTACGCCTACAAGTTCCAGTACCGAGGCCGGGAATACTATCGTTCGACGGGCACGGAAAACCGGCGCGAGGCGGAATCGATCGCGGCGGCGGCGCGGGCGCGCGTCCTTCGCCAGGCGGCTGGACTCGAAGAACCGGAGCCGCTGCCAAGAGCCCTTCCCCCCGAAGAACTGCGCAAGCACATTCCGACGCTCAGCGAGTTTCAGGCCACGTTTGATGAGTGGGTTGGAACCGCCAAGGCGGAACAGAAGGGGACGGTCAAGTTTTACCGGGAAAGCTATCAGAAGCTTCTCGACTACGGGCCGTGGTCTCAACTGACGCTGGCCGAAATCGAGGAGCCGCAAATCGAAGCCTTCAAGACCTGGGCCCTAAAACATGCCGGCCGGCGCCGCAATGGAAAGCGCACGCCGGTTTCGAAGACCACGGTGAATCGTTATCTCGCCACCCTGCGCAAGGCCCTCCGTTACGCCCATCGCAAGCTGAAGATCATCGACAAGGTACCGGTGGTCGAGCAGTACAGCCGGGATGAAGGAGCCGAGCGCGAGACCGATTACGTCTTCAACCCGGCCGAGTACATCGACTGGATCCAGACGGCCGCCGAACCCTTGCGCTCGGCCTCGATTCTCGCGCGTCACTCCGGCATCTGCCGCAACGAGATGCTGCAGCTGATGAAGGACTGCGTGCGCCTCGATCCGGCGCGTCCAGGCAATGGGAAGACTTCGGGCGAGCTCACCATCAAGCGTGGTTTGAAGCGCCGGGCGCGCAAACGCAAGCTGCTCATCGATCGCGAGATGAAGGCGGTGCTTGAGCGGCTTATCAAAGAGTCAGACTGCGACTACGTGTTCACCAGCCCGCAGGATCGGGCCCAGCCGCTCGGACCCTGGGTGCTCGAAGAGCAGATGGCACAGCTGCGCAAAAAGATCAAGACACACGCGGACGCCGGCTTGCATGCGCTGCGGCACACGTTTCTGACCGAGGCTGGGGAGTACACGGATCCGTTCACGTTGCAGTACGTGGCGGGACACGATAACATTAAAACCACGATGCGCTACGTGCATCCCCGCGAAGAGGCAGTAGAGAGGTTGTTTGCGCGGCTCGGAAATCTGGAGCGGCCGGAGATGCGTGTAGAATGCAAAAGGTCGGTGCAAAATCCGGTGCAGTCGGGGACGCCCTCAAACGCTGATCTAGTTAAGTTATTGAATATAGGAAGGTTATAAGCTGCGGAAGTGGTGGAACTGGCAGACACACCATCTTGAGGGGGTGGCGCCGAAAGGCGTGGGGGTTCAAATCCCCCCTTCCGCACCATGGCGATCATCTAATAATTGACTGAGTTGAAATTTGCTTGACAATTGCCGGGTGCCGATTGGCAGTTGACCATTGGACAATCGAAAAATGATCATCTTAATCACGCTAATTCACATCTTTGTTTGTTTCTTTCTGATTATTGTTGTGTTGCTGCAAAGTGGAAAGAGCGGAGATATCGCCGCCGCATTCGGCGGAATGGGTAGCCAGACAGCTTTCGGCCCACGGGGCGCGGCCACGGCGCTCTCCAGAGCCACGACATGGTCCGCCATCATCTTCATGGTGACTTCGATCACTTTGTCGGTGTACGCATCGCGCCGCTCAGGACCGAAATCAGTGTTGCAAGGCGTGCAAAGCTCCCAGCCCAAGTCGCAGCCGGCGAACCGTCCGGCTCAACCAGCCAGCCCGGCGCAGCAACCGCAAAAATAGTCGTCGTCGCTGGCTGGCAACAACAGCCCAAGAGTGGAGAACGGCTAGCCGCGAACGGCTACTGCCCAACCATTGAGCTATGATTCACGAAATCCTTCCCGTTGGTCCGCTACAGTGCAACTGCTCGGTCATCGGAGATGAATCGACGCGCGAAGGGTTGGTAATTGATCCCGGCGACAATATCGAAGACGTTGTGTCTATTGTGCGTAAACACAATTTGCAAATTAAGCAGATCGTCATCACCCATGCGCACATTGATCATGTGGGCGGTGCCATGCAGCTGCGGGCTGCAACTGGCGCTCCCATTCTCCTTAACCAGAATGACTACGCGCTGTTGAAAATGCTAGATGCTCAAGCGGCATGGATCGGCGTCGCGCCGCCCGGCAAAGTGGAAATAGACCACAGCGTGGCGCAGGCTGACTCCATAAAGACTGGCTCGCTAAGTGCTGACGTCATTCACACGCCTGGGCACACCGAAGGCAGCATCTGTCTCTACTTCCCTGCCGAAAAGAAACTCATTGCGGGAGACACGCTCTTCGCCGGAAGCATTGGCCGTACCGATCTTCCCGGCGGCTCGTTTGAGAAGATCATCCGTTCCTTGCACGACAAAGTTCTGGAATTACCTGACGACACGGTCGTGATTCCGGGCCATGGCCCCCTCACTACAATCGGTGATGAGCGCCAGAGTAATCCATTCTTGGTAGCAAAATAAGCTACCTACGAACCGAGGAACTTCAAAACCCGCCGCACTCCTTCGCAAAATTCCTGTGGCTGAGTGATCAAGCTCAAGACCAAGAAACCATCCGTGGGAAAATCGTAGAAATGCCCCGGATGGACCAACACCCATGCGTCACGAACAATCGCCACGGCTAAGTCCTCGTCTGATTGCGTCGCCGGAACGCGCAACACCGCATACCAACCGCCTTCGATCGCGAGCCGCGCGCACACCTGTTGTTGGGATAGTTGACGGTCGAGTTCCGCCAAGTTCGCGTGCACACGGTGCGTCAACTGTGGCTGGATGTTCTTTCTCTGCTCCAGCAATGTAGCCGCCGCCAATTGCACCGGTGCATTCAAAGATAGATAGGTGTCAGCGATCACGTCCAGCCGCTGCATCGCCGCAGAGACTTCCTTCTCTGGCCCGCTTACTGCAATCCATCCCAGCTTCATCTGCGGCAAGCCGGCAATCTTCGAGAGTCCACTCAGCGTAAACGTCAGCGCATCCTGATTGTCCGCAAATGTGCTTCGCGGGATGCCGTCATGCGCATAATCCAGAAAAACTTCATCGACCATCAAAGCCAGCCGGTGCTCGCGGCAAAACGTATTCAATGCACTGCGTTCCGCATCCGTGACATAAGAGCCGGTTGGATTGTTGGGATGCACGACGATTACGGCGCGAGTACGTTTGTTGATAGCTCTCTCAAGAGCGTGCAGATCAATCTGCCAGCCGTGATCGTAGATTAGCGGATACGGCTGCAGCTTCACGTCTTGCAAACCGGCTAGAAAATCAAAGAGAGGATAGCTCGGTTTTGGCACGAGCACCTCGTCCCCTGGATTCGCTAACAGCCGAAAGATGTATGAATATCCCTCACTCGTGCTGGTGGTCAGCACCAGGGACTCCGGATCTACTTCGCGGACAGGAGTGTCCGCGCCACATGAGTAATACTCTGCCACAGCCTCGCGCGCGCAGCGCAGGCCTTTTGGTTGAGGATCGTAATCAAGAGCGGCAGGATCGGCAAGGGATTTCAGAATGGAATCGGCATCGTACTGGATTCCAGCGCGTGTGGGATTCGAGACAGTAAGGTCCAGTACTTCCCTGCCCGCAGCACGCACCTCGAGTAACGCTTCGGTGAGGCGGTTGGGAGTCAGCTTCCAGCCGGTACGCCTGGAAAACCTGCCCTCGCTTGTGCCAGCCATGCCGAAAGGGTAGCAAATCGAGTTAGGCCCCGCGTTAATTGCTTGCTTTTTAGTTGCGGAAAAGGTACATATCGCGATTTATGTTGAAGTTGATTTGCGCCTGCTTCGTCTTATTCACATTTTCCTGGTCAAACTTACAGGGCCAAACTTCGGCTCAACCCGCTACGAACGTCGGTCACTCACAAGAAGCCGTTGTTTTTGAGCAGATCAAAACGAAAATCGATTTTGAAAACGACGGCACTGGAATCCGTGAAACCACCGTCAGAGTGCGTATTCAGTCTGAGGCTGGGGTGCAGCGGCTGGGGGTGCTAACGGTTTCGTATCAGAGCTTGGTCGAAGGCCTTGAAATTCCATACGTGCGCGTGCGCAAACCTGATGGCACTATCGTTACTACTCCGCCTGAGAATATTCAGGACATGGCTTCAGAGATCACGCGTCAGGCGCCGTTCTACAGTGATCTTCGGGAAAAACATATCGCAGTGAAAGGGCTTAGCCCGGGTGACGTGCTCGAATACCAATTTCGCTCGCAACTGCAAAAGCCGCTGGCGCCAGGGCAATTCTGGAGCGAATACAATTTTGTGCGCGAAGGTATCGCGCTGGACGAAAAGCTCGAAGTAAGCGTCCCGCGGGCTCGCGCTATTAAGTATAAGAGCGTCGACGTTCAACCGTCGATTTCCGACGAGGGCACTCGCCGCATTTATACGTGGGCTCACGCCAATCTCGAAAACAAACCTAAGGAGGACGAGAAGCTGGAAAAGCTGCAGGAGCGAGTACGAGGACGGCTTCCTCCACCCGACGTTCAGATCAGCAGCTTCGGTTCCTGGGAGGAAGTGGGGCGCTGGTATGACGGCTTGCAAAAAGATCGGGTCAAACCAACCCCGGAAATCCGGGCCAAGGCTGCCGAGCTTACGAAATCCGCCTCCGACGATGAAGCCAAAATTCACGCTATTTACGATTACGTGAGCACGAGATTCCACTACATCGGAATTGCGTTGGGCATTGGACGATATCAGCCCCATGCAGCCTCTGAGGTCCTCAGCAACGGATACGGCGATTGCAAGGATAAGCACACCTTGTTCTCTGCTCTGCTCGATGCTGTGGGCATAAAGAGTTATCCCGCTCTAATAAGTTCAAGTCGCAGCATTGATCCGGATATCCCCTCGCCTGCACAGTTCGACCATGTGATTGATTTTCTGCCGCGCGGCAGTACTTCGATTTGGCTTGACACTACTCCCGAAGTGTCACCGTTTGCATATCTACTCACTCCTTTGCGCGGCAAGCAGGCATTGGTGATTGCCGATGATAAGCCGCCGGTACTGGTGACGACTCCTGCTGAGCCGCTGTCCTCGGCGGTTCAGTCGTTCCAGATTGCGGCGAAGTTGAACGATGATGGCACTCTGGAAGGCAGCATCGAGAACAAGGTGCAGGGAGATGACACAGAAGTTGGTTTTCGCGCGGCCTTCCGCACAGTCTCCGCGTCGGAATGGAAGGACCTTACCCAGAGAATTTCTTACGGCTTGGGCTTCGCAGGCACGGTAAGCGAAGTCATCGCGAGCTCTCCGGAAGCCACTAGCGAACCCTTTCGCCTGGCATATCACTATCATCGCAAGGACTACCCAGATTGGGAGAATCATCAAATCAACGCTCCTCTACCAGGTATCGTTCTGCCGGCACTGTCTGACAGTGAAACCAAGCCTACCGCCCCGATTTGGCTGCGCCCTCGGGGAGAGACGCATCTTGAGGCCAAGGTCGAACTTCCGAAAGGGTATTCTCCGGAATTGCCTATGCCTATTGATCTGAAATCGGACTTTGCCGAGTACCACGCTTCCTACCGCGTCAAGGATGGTTCGCTAATCGCCGAACGTGTCTTCAAGGTGAACCAGTCTGAAGTTCCAATCGCGCAATATGATGAATACAAGAAATTTCGAAAGACTGTAGAAGACGATCACAACCGCATGATTGTTCTTTCGTCCGGCGAGCTTTCAGTCGGGGTCAACACAGGCAGTGGAGCCGGTGGGATGACGGCGATGATTGCGGCAATCCGAAATTTACCGGCTAGCGATGACGATCAAGCGGCACAATTCGAGAATGAGGCAAGGCAAGCCATGGCGCGCGGCGAAATGCAGAGCGCAATTGCCCTGCTGAGACGGGCGGTGGCCAAAGATCCGAAATTCACTCGGGCGTGGATAATGCTTGGGGGATTTGAAATGGCGATGCGCCACACTGACGGAGCCTTGGACGCTTTTCATAAGGCCGTGGATGCCGACCCTAAACAAACTCTTTCTTACAAGATGCTGGGATACGCCCAAATGGAGGCTCGGCGTGACAAAGACGCTGACAAGACATGGCGAGATCTGATTAAGCTCAATTCTGACGATATCGATGCGCACTCCAATTTAGGTCTCATTTTGATGCGACAAAAGCGCTACGCCGAGGCAGCATCAGAGATTGAGGCAGCCGTCAAGATAAAACCTGACCGCGCAAATCTGCAACATCAATTAGGTGCGGCCTATCTTCACGGCGGCGACGAGGAAAAATCGCTAGCCGCCTATGCGAGAGCACTCGAGCTCGACCCCGGTACAGAGATGCGCAACAACATAGCCTACGAGATGGCCGCGGCCGGCAAAAAACTGCCCGAAGCCCTGGCATACGCTCAGAAGGCAGTGCGCGAAGAGGAAGAAGCGTCGAGCCAGCTAAAGACTGACGACCTGCAGGTCGAAGACATGCAGCACACGCACCGGCTCGGAATGTACTGGGATACTCTAGGCTGGATTTATTTTCGAATGGGGACATTGGATCAGGTGGAGAAGTATTTGAGTGCGGCTTGGAACCTGCTGCAAGACCCCGTCATTGGCGACCACCTTGGCCAACTGTACGAAAAGCAACACAAGAATCAGCAGGCAATTCACATGTACCGCCTGGCGCTGGCGGCAGCTTCGGCATGGCCAGGTCGTCATGATATGGCGGAAACGCGGTCGCGGCTCTCGCACCTTGGCGGAAGCGCCACGAGTGGGCCTTTCAATTTGCCGGTTGGTGGCGAGGAACTCAGTCGCTTGCGCACCGTGAAACTGCCTCGGATCGTACCAGGCTCGGCCAATGCCGAGCTGATGTTGCTGTTCGGGCAAGGCTCGAAGCTGGACGGCGTGAAATTTGTCAGCGGATCGGACAAATTGAAATCAGCAGACAAATTGCTGAATGCAACCAAATTTGATATGTCCTTCCCCGATGATGGGCCGACACGAGTAGTGCGACGCGCCATTCTCGGCTGTTACTCGGCCTCGGGCTGTAGCCTGGTGTTCATGCCCGCGGATAACTTTTCGCCAATAAATTGAAGGTTCATAATCCGCGAATTGCCCGCCTTCAATGCTGGAGCAAACCCGTGCGGCACCGTACATGCCGCGAGTTTAATTGGTGGCCTATTTGACCAGCGTCAATTTACTCTCGTAAAATAATGGCTTCGGTTCTCACTGGAACATCTCCTTAGAAAAATCTGTACAAACGAAGGTAACGAACCAATATGGCAAACCACTTTTCTGCGCTAAAGCGCGCTCGTCAGACAGAGAAACGCACCGCGCGCAACCGCGCCAACACCTCTCGCCTGCGCGGCCAGTTGCGGCAGCTTCGGGAATCTCTCGCCAAGGGAGATAAATCAGGCGCCGAGCAGGCTTATCGTCAGACGGTTTCCGCGCTGGACAAGGCTATCCAGAAAGGCGTGCTGCACGAGAACACCGCGGGCCGTTACAAGTCCCGCCTGAGCACTCGCTTGAATGCGTTGAAGTAGCCGCGAGAAGCTGCCCTGAGCGAAGTGACGGTCTGTCTGGCGGGCAACAGTCCGCCAATTTATACTTCCAGGCTGATGTTGAAGTAGTCCATGAGCGCGCTCCGCCACTCCTCATCTGAGCCCACCATCCGCTCTTCCCTTCTGCCATTCTGAGTGATGATGAGCTTTCGATCCGATAATGTGATTCGTCCGTCCGCCGTAGCCAGCGTGCATAGCTTCTTTCTCGTGAATGGCGATTCGGGCGAAGTTTGGTGGTAAAGGCACATCGCGGCGAACTCGTCCAGCCGCCGAGGCGTGAGAGTAAACGAGTATTGCCGTTTCCATCTATCGTCAAGCTCGGTTCTCTCAACGTGAAGCGAACCGTTTTCGTCTACAATGCGATATTTGCGCCCGCCCTGCAGTTGCTCGAAGCCCGTTGCAAAGCGCAATGGCTCGAGAAAGCAATCGCCGAATCCGACATCTGCCAGCCACGGCTCTTCCAGATCAACTCTCAGCGTGAGGTGATCGAATTCCGGCGACAGGCTTCCATCTTCGCGCGGCACGCGCGCGGATAGGAGCGTCACTCGGAAACCGAGTGCACGAAGCAAGGCCGCGAACGCGCCGTTCAGTTCATAACAGAATCCGCCGCGGTGGCGTTCAATAATCTTACGTAGGAAAGCGTCTTCATCGCAGATGATCTTGAGCCCGAATGAGATATCAAGATTCTCGAAGGGAACGGCAAACAAATGCGCGCGATGCAGATTCCGCAGCAGATTCGAGTTGGGCTTGAGGGGACCAGCGTAGCCAATGCGTTTCAGGTATGCATCTACGACTGACATGTCTGCTCAGAAAGCCCGCGACCTCGCTCGACCGGACAGCCGAGGGCCGCCGTCCCTAGTGATCGCTAAACCGGAAGCTCTTCCTGTGCCCAGCCGAGCACTTCCGCTTTCGGCTCTGTGGTTAAATCAAACACAAGTTTCTCCAACACCAGCCGTTTGCTTGGAGGATTTGAACGCAGTCCCAGATCAGCCTTTGCAACCAGGCGAATGGCGCGCGTCAGCTCGCGCTTGGATTTATAACGCCGCGCTTGCTTGATTATGTCGTCAGCAGCGAACGGAGGAACGCGAAACCCCTGCCACAGCGCGGCCCAAAGCATCCTCTGGTCGCGAACGTTGCGTTCAAGGATTACTAGCATCTGCCTGAAAGTCTTTGCCAGCATGTAGAGATGTCCGATGGCGGCCTCCTCGCCTTCGCCAGTGGAGAGAATTGCATCCAGAACTTCCAGCGCGCGGACGCGATCTTTGGCGGAGATCGCGTCGGTCAATTCATACAGAGACCGCTGCTTGGCGGCGAGCACCATGGTTTCTACATCGCCGAGGGTGATGCGCTTCTTATCGCCGGCGTACAAGATCAGCTTCTCCAGCTCATTGGAAATCATCATCATGTCGCCGCCCAGCGCATCCACTAGCTCGCGGGCGCCATCCGGCTCGATCTTTACGTCGCGAGTGGTGCAATACTCGCCGATCCAGCGCACCGCCTCGCCTTCTTCCACTCGTGCCAGCTCGACGATCCCGCAATACTCACCCATAGTCTCGCGAATTCGCTGGTAGCGCTCTTTGTCGGTCAGATCCATGCGGCGGGCGTCGGCAGGGATGCTGATGTGATCAGCGACAAATAGCAACACGGCATCAGGATTTGGGTCTTTGCAATAGGTTTCAATCGCGGCAAGTTTTTCCTCATTTGATCCTCGGCCGAACAGAGTTTTCACCCCGCGAACGAAGAAGACTTGAAACGGCGCCATCAGCGAAGGCGTCCGCGCGCGATCCAGGATTTCAGCCAAATCCGTTTCAGCGAGATCAAAGTCGAACAGGCTAAAATCGCGCAGCTCAGGCGGTACCAGATGTTGCAAAATCGCTTCGCGGCAACGGCGGCGAAAGAATGCCTCGTCTCCTACAAAAACATAAGCCGCACGCAGCCTGCGCGCCTGCACCTCAGAGACAAAGCGATCCGCTTGCGCGAAAGACCTCATCAGAAGCCCTCCATCATCAGAAGCCCTCCAGGATGTTTGAAACCAGCGTGCGTGCAAATTCGCGGGAAAGCCGCTGCAGAGCGGGTGAATCTTCTTCGAAGAAGCTGTTGAGCTCGCGCGAAACCTGGTACTGCTCGCGAAACAGATAAGCCGGATTCTCGTACAGAACCTTGCCCTGGCGGTCGGTAAAAGCAACCTTCATGGTAACCACGACCAGCACGCTGGAGGCGCGACCGGTTGTAGAATCATACGTTAGTGGCGAGGTGGCTGTGGAGAGGACTGTGCCGCGCAATGTAGCGTCGGCGCCGTTATCCGCCTGGTTCACGATCCGGTAATGCGTGCGCGTGATCATTTCGTGGACAACTGCTTCTGTTAGGGTCTGGTCGATCTTGTAAGTATGAGTTTGATTTACGAACGCCGGAATGGCAACGGTGTGCACATCGTCGGGAACCGTGACCGCGTGACCTGCCGTGTGATAGCCACAGGTTGAAGTCAGCACACAAAGCAGCACCGCCCCCAGAAAGAATGCGGTCCGCTTTTTTAAGGAACAGACCTTTGCCATGTGGACGCTAGAACCATCGGCGAAGTATGGGGCGGACATCGATTCTCCTCCCGATAAATTCTAACTTGTTCGCAATTACGCTGTGGGCTAAGCCTCAGCGCGTCATCGCGCGTTTACTCTCCGACCATTTCCACGCAGTTGCGACGATCTGTTCAAGCGAGCGCGTCGCCTTCCAATGCAGTGTCTTCTCCGCAAGCGACGGATCAGCTACGAGTTCTGGCGGATCTCCCGCCCGGCGCGCAGCCATGCGCTTGGGAACCTCACGCCCCGTGACCCGTTCGATCGTAGAAATCACCTCGCGAACAGAATGCCCCTTGCCTGTGCCCAAGTTCAGGGCTGCAGAATTTCCTTGCTCAAGGTATTCCAGGCCTAGTACGTGGGCTTCGGCAAGATCGCTGACGTGAATGTAGTCGCGAACGCAAGTGCCGTCGGGAGTCGGGTAATCGTCGCCGTAAATCTCGAGCGCGGGGCGATCGCCGTGAACGGCTTCGAATACCGAAGGGATCAGATGAGTCTCGGGATCGTGCTCCTCGCCGGCTCTTCCCTCCTCGTCTGCGCCCGCAGCATTGAAATAGCGGAAGCACACAAAACGGAAACCGTACGCGTGCTCGTAAGCTTCCAGCGCCTGCTCGAGCATCAGTTTGGAAACGCCGTAAGGATTCACTGGTAGGCGCGGATTTTCCTCTGTGATGGGAACCTTCACCGGCACGCCATACACGGCGCACGTGGAAGAAAAAATAAACTTGCGTACATTCGAGTCAACCACAGCGTTCAGCACCGACAGTCCGCCGGTCACATTGTTCTGAAAATATTTTCTGGGATTGACGACCGATTCGCCGACGTATGCGTATGCCGCAAAATGCATGACGGCATCAACCCAGCGCAGGATGGGCGCAAGCTTTGCTGTATCACAAATATCTCCCTCAATCAGATCGAAACCTTGCGCGAGCGCTGCGTGCCCGGTGGAGAGATTGTCGTAGACTACGACTTCATGGCCTCGGCGCTTGAGAGCGTGCGCGGTGTGGCTTCCGATATATCCCGCCCCTCCTGTTACTAAGACCCGCAAGCCTCCTCCATTGCGCAGATTGGCTTGGATTCTAGCAGACGAAAGCTCGCACTGTTATTGCGAAGCTGATACCCGCGGCATGGGCTCGGCAGGTTTCTCCGGCGGGAAGTTCACGCCGAGATAATCGATGAAAGCGTCTCGATCCTTGGGATCGACGACCGCACCCCACTTGATCATTTTGTCAACTTCTTTGGTCCAAGCCTTCTTGCTCAGGCGTTGTTGCAGAATGATGCCAGCGTCGTGGCACTCGGTGCAGGCCGTTTGAACCTTCGATTGAATGGAACCAGACGGAAGGCCGCCAGACCGCCCAGATTCAGGTTCTGTCCACGCAAACGCGATAACCGCGGCAAAAATCGCGGCGCAAAAGGCTGCCAATGATCGAACTTCTCTATGCTTGAACATGAATCTTCACCTGGTCGACGGCATTGTAGAGGTACCCACTAGGATTCCACGCCGCAGTCAGCGGCTGGGTCCGGCCATGGCTGTCAGCGGCTCGCGACAGAATCGTGTACTCCCCGGAACGCGGAGCACGCCACGAATAATTCCACAAACGCCATGTGTACTTCGACTGCTCTCTGCCGAGTTGCGCAGGTTGCCATGTCGAACCGCCGTCGGTAGAGATTTCGACGCGAGCGACATCGGCCTCCCCTGCCCAGGCTGCGCCGTGAACGTGAACCGAGCGTGAGCGCACTATGGAATTATCAATCGGGTCCGCAATAATAGATTTCACATTCAGCGCGGTGATCGGGTGCGTGTCATCGGGATTCACATCGGCCCCCGGCTGCGCCGGCTGGTTGGGCATTCGATAGCCCGGTTTCATGAAGTTACCTTCGAATTCCTTATCCAACACTTTAATCTCTGTCAGCCATTTGCATGACGCGGCGCCAATCCATCCCGGCACAAGCGCACGGGCAGGACTTCCATGGTGTTTGGCCAGTGGCGCATTGTTCATTTCCAATGCGACGAGCGTATCGGCGTCGGTTGCCTTCTCGAGAGGAATGCTGCGAATAAACGCGGGCACTTTGCCAGGAACTTCGTCCAGCCCGCGAAACATGACGTGCTTGCCGGTACTCTTCACGCGGGCACGCTGAAGCAAATCGCGCATTCGCGGGCCGGAGAAGCGGGCGGTCCCAACTGCGCCGCGTTCCCACTGCACGCCGGGCACGTGTGGCTGCTGAAAGGCCCGGCCATTTCCAGCACATTCGAGGGTATTGATGACACTGTGCAGTTCGAGTTTTTTCAGATCGGTCAAGCTCAAGGTTAGCGGCTGCTCCACTTCTCCGCTGATGGTCAAGACCCAGGTGCTGGGGTCCAGCGTGCTTGGTTCATGCATGTGATTACGCACGAAAAAATGTGGGACCGGCGTGATCCAGGTTTTGAGCGCTTCCATAGGCATTTCCAGGTCAAGGAAACGGGCGGAACGCACAATCATCCCTTCCTTGCCGGGAACGTGAACAGGACTGTCCTCTGCCCAGAGCGAGCGCGGGAAGACTTCCACCGCAGCAACAATGCCGGACACTTGCTTCAGAAAACTGCGTCGTGAAAGCATCGAGTAGTACCTCCCTCACCTTACATCAGAGACACGGCAATCAAACTGTCGCCGAACCTAAATCGCATGTTACCCGCTGCGCCAAAGTAAATATAGCGGCACGGGGTGGGAGAGACCGTGCCGCAAACGCTCAGAAAGAATAGATCAGATCAAACTGGAACCGGTTCAACCACGGTTCCTGCTGTCCTGCCGTGGTGATCGTTTTCTGCGTCAAGGCAGCGTTGTTCTCCAGATTGGAATTGAGAACGCGACCGCGCCAGTAGGTAAAGCTGGCGAGCGTATTGGCACGCAGCTTCCACAGCGCGTAGATGCGATGCTGCAAGAGATTGGTCGGAGTGCGTTGATCGCTTTCGCCGAAGGAGGCGATGTCCGCGTCCTGCTCCTGCCGCAGCCATGCATATCCGACCTGAATATCGTTCTTGTTCTTGGTTTGCCCGACGCTGAAATCGGCTCCGTATTCCTTGTTCTGTGACCCAAGGCCGGGTACCACCCTTCCCTTAGCATCGAGAGGGTGATTCTCCGCGTCGAGATTGTCCTCAAACTCGAGGAGCAAGTTCAGCGGCAGCCTTTCAAAACCGG
>Ga0209055_1000555_pt1 | contig 26328 bp, 30 predicted proteins | sample GraSoiAngelo_110_FD_185875 | JGI IMG/M metagenome (GOLD analysis project Ga0209055, IMG submission 185875) | Grasslands soil microbial communities from the Angelo Coastal Reserve, California, USA - 14_0903_12_30cm (SPAdes) (version 2) | ecosystem: Environmental > Terrestrial > Soil > Grasslands ... | reverse complement strand
AATACGGACAAAGAGCGCGACTGCATGCGTGCGGAGCCAAACCTGTACCAGCAATTCTGCAACGCGTTAGTCCGCGTTGGCTATCCTTCAGAGGCTGCTCCGGGCGTACGTTTTCGCATTGAGTCACAAGAAACGGTTGACCGCGACTACGGCGGAAGTTGGCAGGAAGAAAGTCAAATGCCATGACGCTGGACACCAGGTCCATCGTGGTTGGGATAGAACTCGGACGCGCTTGCTGTAGGCGGAGGGTTACCACTCTCACCCTTTCGGTAGCGAGGTGGGATCACAATTCCGCCGTGGCCACGGTTTCCGAAGCCCCCCTATCATGCCGGACGGCCGAGTTTCTCAGGTCCGGTTGGAAGTCTTGGCAGTTCGTCGGTGAGCCTTCCCATCCGCGGCGAGGCTTAAGCGCTGGTTCGCATACGCCCCGTATTCGCATGGTTTGCTCACGGCTTAGTGTCATCTCCCACGTCGGCTTATCGCCGGCTCTGTGTCCGGCCACCGCGCTGACTATGGCACCACCAAGTACCCAGAGTCCCTTTGCCTGATATCGGCATTACCTTTATCAGGGAGACGTGGATCGCCTCCTGCGAGGACATTACTCCCCGGTCATGGCTCTTACGGACTCATTCGTCAGTCCCGTTCGGCTCTCCTCTCCTTCGGCCTAAGCCTCGTTCGAGGAGTTTGTGCAGGTTGCTACCAGCCCCTGCTACCGATGGGACTTTCCCGACGTTATCCCTGTGAATCCTTCCCTGGGTGCCTGGGCCCCTGTCACGGCGGTACCGCGGAGTGCCTCTGCCTGTTTCTTCCTCCACGTCATCGGCCTTCCCCCGTACGCTATCGAGGTCGGCTATTCCCGCGTCTTCACGTCGAAACGATTTCTTGACGGATCGCTTTTTCGAGACTGCAGCCATTTCTTTATGTTCAAGCCCCCAAGTTTGCTCGCCTCCCCGATCGTTCCTACTGCTGCGACCTACGTCGCAGGGCAGCCGAGGCTTTTACATCCGAGCAGAACATGCTTCGTTTCCTCCACATGCATCGGACATGCTAACCACCCGACTCAGGCAATTGGTGGTGTGGGGACTTACACCCCACTAGATTCACAGCCTTGTCGGCTGCTCCAGCACTAACGCGATTTTTCGCCAATTGGCAAGCACCTCGGCACCTCATGATTTGACTGTATGTCCTGTACTATGACTGGGAATGACTTTTACGGCGGAGGGCTAGGTGAAAACGGCGTCTCGGTTCCTAACAGATCTCGTTCTCTGCGTGTCTGTCCTCGTTCCGCTCACTTCCCAAGGCGCTGATCCGAAAGAGACTATCCGACAAGCACGCGAAAGCTATTACAGCTTGAAGGGCCAGGGTCTCACGGAGTTCCGATGTCAAGTAGACCCGGATTGGGATATTCAAAGGTGTAAAGACCGACGCTGTAGGGCGGGGGCAGGTTCTACCAATCCTGAAAAAGACGCATTCCCAACTGCTGGTCGGCCCGAAGGTAGTTCGTCAGTGTCGCACCAGACCGAGGTCGCACCCCCGAACGAGAAGGTTGCTGAGCGAGTTCGCTCGTCGGTTGCAGGTGTCGAGCAGATTCTGACTGGTTTTTTGCAGACATGGTCAGTTTTCGTGATCAGCCCGCCTCTTCCCAGTATCGACAGCGAATATGAACTGCAGGATCTCGGCGAGAAATTCCGCTTAAGCTATCGTGAAGGACAAGCTGATATCGTAACGTCAATGTCTCACGATTTCGCGATTGATGAATTGAAGGCAACGACGCCAGAATTTGAAGGTTCTGTTCGTCCAAAACTGTCCCGCAACAAAGAGGGATTCCTTCTAGGCGGCTGGGAGGCCACCTACAAGGCTGCTTCCGGTGCTCCCCAGCAATTAGCGGTCAAAATCGAATACGGAAATGTTGAAGGATTTAGATTGCCCACCACTGTGGAAGTGGTCACATCCCTTGATATCCATCTGACTTTTGCTGACTATCAAGTCAAGCGCAGAATTCCCAGCGCCACTGTCGAACACTAAGGAATAGATTGTTGACGAAACCGGCGATTTGATTCATTGACCGCATGATGAGTGTAATGGCGAGTTTCGCCAATTGACCAGCCGTACAATAAACGACATGAGATTCATAGCGCGGTGTCTTGTCAAAATCGCTCTCTCAGTCGGCCTATGCCTTTGTGGGGCAGCACAGGTGAAAACGGAACTACACGGCCGTGGACGGGAATGGCTCTCGTGGACCCCCGTGCAACGACGTGCTTATGTCTATGGTTTCGCTGACGGCCATATGCTCGGATTCTCCAACGCTTGTCATTTAGCCGACCAGTTGTTCGAAACCGACAAGCCGCATCGTCTTGGTGATGAGCGGCACCCTACCGAGGTACCATCCGGTCGCTGTCTTGCTCATCGTGGCGAGTTTCAACACATCAAGTTCGATGGAGAAGGTCACTTTGTCGGGGTCAATGAGTATGCAGACGTCATAACCACCTTCTACGAAAAACACACCACCTGCCGAGACTTCCCATTCCCGTTCCTGTTGCAGGCGCTCGGATCGAAGTACGTAACCGCAGACCAGTTGTATAACTTGGCTTTGAAGGGCGAACTGAAGGGCTACGAACTACGCGGTCGTGAATGGTGCAGCGGGGTGAGTCCTCAGGTACCGAGTCCATAACTGTTGCCAGGCCATGTCACTCAGAACCGGGTCAACGAGTGACATGGCGATTTTTCGCCAACTCCGACGAGAAGCTGATAACCCTTGTTGCCGCTACTCATCCAAAGCCAACGCCAGTACCCGCCGTAAGTATTCACCCAGAGTCGCTGTACGTGGTAAGGACGCCCGCCGAATGTTAAGTTGTAGGGCGAGCCTCTCATTGACGTTGGGAAAATGGAAAAATGGAAAAATGGGATTTATTGACACGCCATTCTTTGCGAGTTAGTATCTGCGCCAACCTCTGCGAACCATTGGTGAACCATCTCTCTCCTGCCGGGTCCGGTCCGATGGGGTTTCGGGTCCATCTTGGGAACGAGTCCAGGCATTTCAGCCCCGGAAAAGCGATCTATCAGTCCGTAAGTTGGGCAGAATGGAGGCCCTCCAATGCAACGAATACAAAGGTCCTTAATGGCTATCGCTATTGTGACGACAACGGCGCTGGCCTTGGTAATGTTCGGACATCGTAATGTCGCACAAGCGAACGACGAAGGATGTAATGCTGCCACTGTACAAGGTACTTACGGTTCTGCCATCGGTGGTTTCGTCAGCACGACGTTCAGCGGCAGTCCGCAACTGGTTGGCGAGTTCGTTCCTCTTGCCGCAGCTGGTACCTTCTCCTTTGACGGCCAGGGAACCACCTCCCGCTCATTCACGGTGAGTTTTGGTGGGGCTACTTTTCCCCTCAGCGACTCCGGACCATATACCGTGAGTAGGGACTGCACCCTGTCCGCAACCTACTCCGATGGCACTTGGAGCATGGTCATCATAGGCCGTGGCCGGGAGATCAAGGCGATGAACACCGCGCCGGGAACCGCCGTTCAGGGAGTTCTGACAAGGCAATAGACCTTCGAGGGTGATCGCGGGTGCCGTCCTTTCGCGTCTTTGCGGAAGGGTGGACGGCGCTTCCCAGAATTTCAGCCAACGTCTCACGTCGAATTTACACACCGTGATGCCCGCCCTTGCAAAGAACGCAAGGGTGGGGCACCCTCAGTTGTGGTGATCCCCTGAAAGAAAAGTGGGCCACCCGCCATTTTGAGTGCTGTTTAACGTCAAATGATCGGAACGCACAACCGTAATTGAGCCTACTTCTTTTTCAAAGCTTCGTCTGACGTGATCTCTTTGCCTGCGTCGTCCACATAGTGAATAGCGAACGGCCCGTCTGTGTACACAAAAAGAGTGCACTCGCGGACGCAAACAAAATTCATGACATGTTGTGGCGGAACCGATAGAAAACTCCCCGCCGACAACTGCACGGGCTTCTCGTTCTTGATTGCCGTGTGCGCTGTGCCACTGACCATCATGATGTTCTCTGTTGACGGATGCCAATGCCAAGGTACGGAGCATCCCGCGCCGCCCTTCATCTTGAGGATGGACGCTTCTTTGCCGGGGTCTCCCTGCTGCGCCGCCATCACGAAGCACTCGGGCGTGCCCGGCATATGGACCATTGGAATAGCGTCTGGGTGCATCGTTCTGTTGTCCTGCGCTTGCGACGACAAAGCATAAGGAAGCGATCAACGATACGAGTGTGAGCATGCGCATCGAGTAGAGCCTCATCTGAACCCTCCTTAGCCTTTCAGCGTGCGAACCTGCGTCTCTCGGGCCGGGAGTATACCTCGATTCAAGCTGTTGCACGCCGGAAATTGGGGTTTTCCGCAAGGCGTCCCAGTTTTGTCTTTTTCAAGTCCCCGGCCAGAGTCGGCAGAAGTCAACTGGCGATTTCACTTATCGGCCACTAGTAGAGGCCTTACTGCATCGAATAACGCGCCCAATAACCGAGCCCTCGCCTTCCAACAGGCTTTGGGCCTCCGCGAAAGCTGGATTGGAACGGTTTAGCTTGTTCGCCCAACGCAGCAGCATTGTCATCTTCTCCTCGAAGTCGGACTCGGCCCATGGATTTGGTCTGACGACCTCGCGCCCAGACCTATAATGCTCGGAACCAAAGAGGCGGTTCTTATCGGAATCGTGCAGGGAGGAGTCGGTTTCCTTGTAGGCAGCGTAGTTGATGCTGTCCACGATGATTTGCCGGGCTTCTTCCAAGGTCATACACAGCGGTCGTGCCCGGGATAAGTTGTTACCAACTCATTCCGGGGAGGAGGGAACAAAAATCTTGAATCAAAGGAGAATGAAATTGAAGACGATCTCGATTTTGATGTTGCTGCTTGCGCTGGCCCTGCCGGTCAGCGCAATGCCAAAGAGTGAAGGCCGCTACGACCAGCAGATTCAGGCCACAGCGATAGAGGAACTGCGTAAACGCGACAGGTTCAAAGAAGTTACTGTCACGGTCGAGGACGGCATTGTGACCTTGTCTGGCAACGTAGAACTTTACATCGACAAGGTCGATGCGGAAAAGAAAGTGCGCAAGGTCCAGAAAGTTGATGGCGTGCGAAATCACATTGAGGTCGCGAGCAGCGTTCACGATGAGATTCTGCGTGATCAACTATCGAACAAGGTGCGCTATGACCGGATCGGATACGGCATTGTGTTCAACAATCTGACGTTGAGTGTCGAAGACGGCGTTGCGACCGTGGGAGGCAAGGTGCGGAACTATCCGGACCGCGACTCCGCCATCGCGATCGTGGAAACCACCCCCGGCGTCAAAGATGTCATCGATGAAATCGACGTGGCACCCACCTCGATCAGCGATGACAGGCTGCGAGTAGCTCTGGCGCGGTCTGTTTATGGCCACTCGACGCTCCAGAAGTATGCGCTCGATCCGCAAGCGCCAATTCGCATCGTGGTGGAGAACGGCAATGTCGAACTCCACGGTGTTGTCGCGAACAACCTGGACAGGCTGGTGGCTTATATGCAGGCTAGCTCTCTCCCCGGTGTGTTCAGTGTAAAGAACAACATCATGATTGCATCGGAAGTGAGCCGGTAAGTCTCATTAAGGCCCTGCCCTCATGGGCGGGGCCTTTCCGCTGGCGAGGATGTTTGTGCACGGAGGGAGGACCCATGAAGTGGTCTTGGAAGATCGGTACTTTTGCCGGAGTTGCACTCTACATGCACGCCACGTTTCCACTGCTCCTGGGATGGATTGCACTAACGCACTGGATGCAATCCCACGGCCTGCTTCCGGCGCTGCTGGGGATAAGTCTTACCGTCGCTCTTTTTGTGTGCGTGGTTCTGCATGAATACGGACATGCTTTCGCTGCCCGCCGGTTTGGCATCGCTACAAAAGACATTACGTTCTTACTCATCGGCGGCATAGCGCGGCTGGAACGTATACCAGAGAAACCCGAGCATGAACTGTGGGTAGCTCTGGCCGGACCAGCGGTCAATGTCGCCTTGGCCTCTGTGCTGGGAATCTATCTGTTGTTCAGTGGCCACTTCGAACCGGTCCGGCAAATCGGCCTGACGCACGGCATGTTCCTTGAGAGAATTCTGTTCGCCAACCTGTTCCTTGCGGGCTTCAACCTGATCCCTGCATTCCCAATGGATGGAGGGCGTGTGCTACGCGCTCTTCTGGCCAAACGCATGGAATACAAGCAGGCCACCCGGATCGCAGCCGGCGTGGGTCAAGGCTCGGCTGTCATCCTCGGATTTATCGGTTTATTCACGAATCCGTTTCTCGTGTTTGTCGCGTTGTTCGTTTGGATTAGTGCAAACCAGGAGGCGGCGCTGGTGGAGACGAAATCCGCACTGGGTTCGGTTCTTGCAAAGGACGCGATGATTCCCGAGTTCCGGACTCTGTCGCCACAAGATGAGCTTTCGAAAGCAGTAACGCTCGTGCTCGACGGCTGGCAGCAGGATTTTCCCGTAGTGGACCAGGGGCGCGTTGTGGGCATGCTGTTGCGGTCGGATATGATCGCGAGCCTGGCCAACGGCGACGTTCGCGCAAATGTTGACAAGGCAATGCGCCACGACTTTCCTGTCGCCTCCCCTGCAGAGCCCCTGGAGTCGGTGTTCACCCGGTTGCACGAAACTGAAGTCGCTACCATGCCCATCATCGATAACGGCCAATTACTAGGACTCGTCACTCTCGGAAACCTGGCCGAGCACATGATGGAGCAAACCGCTATGACGAAAGCCGGCAAGATGATGGGGAACTGTCCCATCAAAGTCGATCTTCTGACGCTGACCGGACGTGCCGTCACTTAGGAACCGCCCAGTCGATGGCGGTTGCCCTTATTTCATCTGTTCCCGCGAAAAAGCAGCGCTAGCGGAATCACGTGGAGGTGTTGATGACGGGAGTGTCTCTCTTTCCCTTCGCAGAATACTGGTGGTTTTACGAGGCCTTCACCCTCTTCATCCTGGGAACGTTGGCGCTGGATCTAGGTATCTTTCACCGGCGGGCACACAAGATCTCGGCGCGCGAGGCTATTACCTGGAGTGAGTTTGGACTGTTCTGGCTCTCGTCTTCGCTGGTCTTCTTTACGCTTACTGCGCGTGGAAGCTCCCCCTCGATCCGCGCCTGAGCGGACTGCCGGGCGTCGAAGACGGAAGCCTGGCTTGGCGGACAACCATGGAATTCCTTACGGGCTTTCTCATCGAGAAGGTGTTCGCACTCGACAACCTGTTCGTGTTTGTCGCGATCTTCCAATTCTTCGCGATCCCAGCGACATACCAGCACCGCGTTCTGTTCTTCGGCCTGTTGGGTGCGCTGGTATTCCGCGTGATCTTTATCGCGTTGGGTGCAGTCCTTCTCAAGTACAAAGTGTTGGTCATCGCTTTCGGCGTTTTGTTGGCCGCAACGGGGGTAAAGATACTCTTCGCTCCGAAGAAGCCGATCAATCCGGAAGCGAACGTAACGATTCGCCTGCTGCGCAGGCTTCTTCCAGTGACATCACAACTCGAGGGGCAAAACTTCTTCCATCGTCTTGCGGGAACGTGGAACCTGACGCCCTTACTAGTCGCGCTGGTATTTATCGACATGTCCGACATTCTATTTCGGCAGATTCGGTGACGGCGATCTTCGCGGTCACCAGCGAGCCGTTAGTCGTGTTCACTTCGAATGTCTTCGCGATTCTGGGAATGCGGGTCCTGTATTCTCTTCTGGTCGGTATAGTGTCGAAGTTCAGCCTGCTCAAGTACGCTCTGGGAAGCATTCTCGTGTTGGTGGGGTTGAAGATGGCGTGGCTGAACGAAGCCTTCGGCGGCACGTTTCCGATTAGCTGGTCACTCGCTGTTATCGCTGTCATTCTCACCAGTTCTCTCCTTGTCGAGATCATGCCGCGTGAGATGGCCACTTTGCCCTCACCTCTGCCCTGGAAGGCACTGCTGGACAGCAGCTGAGCCGGCGCTGGGAGCCGCGCCTGAGTGGGCGGCGCGGACGCTCCGGCTCTGATCTGAACCAGCCCGCAGCTTTCCCCGCGAGGAGGCGGTCGACTCGTACCACAACCAATAACCGGCCTGGAAAAACTAACGGCCGCGAGCGCTCACGTACCATTCACCCCGGATGCTCGCCAATGAGGTGTCACCCGCTTCCGGCTAGAAGCGGAACTCTCGCCATTAGCTCCCATTAGCTCCCCATTAGCTGGGTTGTTTGACTCCCGTCGCGGTTGCCATCGTTTACGCTGGATTAGGTCGGATGGATGAGGCGTTTCACTGGCTGCATACATCTTTCGAACAGCGCGACGGACTGCTGGTCTACCTGAGGGTAGGACCGGTTTTCGACTGTTTGCGCTCGGACCAGCGCTTCTCGGAGTTGCTGGGCCGCATGGGTTTTCGCGAAGGCCTGGTATTACCTGTTGAACATTGTCCGGTTTGATAGTCGGGAACGATTGCCCGAAGAAAGGCCTTGCCTTCGTGGCCGCCGGTGAAGTGACAGCCGCTGCAGCCGCTGGCAGCCGCTGCTGCGGTATGTACAAGAAGGGGAAATTTGCGTACAATCCCCGCGTCCAAAGGGTCTGAGAATCCCGTGCGTGCGTCGGCCCAGGCTCACGTTCGACCGTAGCGCTCAACGGCAGCCTTTCTTAGAGTAGCCCCGTCTCTTCCGGCAGGTCATCGGGCCATGTGCGCCCACCGATAGACAAGCGGGCCGGAGAAGCTGCGAAGCAGTATTTTTTTGAAGGAGGAGGAGGATGCTTAGGCGACTGACGATTGCTGTTGCCATTCTCGCAATGTTGGGGACAGCCGCTAACGCTCAAAACCGGGATCGGTTTCTCCAAGTGATGACTCGGAACATGGATACAGGCTCGGATTTTGGCTTTGTTCTCGGGGCCACCGATCAGCTTGGCGTACTCCTGGGGATCAGGGCGACTTACCAGGAAATTTTGGCTAGCGATATCCCGGAACGAGCCGACGGTATTGCGGGCGAGATCCAGACTATTCACCCCGATCTTGTTGCACTCCAGGAGATCACTACGTTGAGTACTGGTCCGTACGGTGGTCCGGCCACAACGGTGGTGGCGAATCAGCTTCAGTCTCTCATGGCGGCGCTTCGACGACGCGGGCTCCACTACGCAACTATTGCATTGCAGGCGAATGCTGATGTGGAACTCCCAGCCTTCGATCAATCGTTCAACCTGTTCGATGTCCGTTTAACGGATTTTGATGCGGTGCTGGCACGGACCGACCTTCCGGTGTCTCAGTTCAAACTGGCGAACATCCAACAGCAGCACTTCAATGCGGCACTGGTGTTTCCCATTCTTGGTCAGGCGATTCGGTTTCCGCGGGGCTGGATAGCGTTGGATGCCAAGCTGCGGGGCAAGACATATCGCGTCGTCACGACCCATCTTGAAACCCTGAATCTTGAGGTGCAGGCCGCGCAAGCACTCGAATTGGTAAGTGGACCCGGCTCGTCGGGTCTGCCCCTCGTGTTAGCCGGGGACTTGAACTCTGACGCCAACAATCCAAGCCTAACCCAGAGTCCCGCTTACCATACCCTGGTGAATGCAGGATTCCTGGATGTATGGGAGATCCTTCACCCTGGCGATGCGGGTAACACGTGGCCGCTCCACGGCGAGGATCCGCAGACCCAGGCCTCGACGCCGAATCAGCGAATCGACTTGGTTCTGACCAGAGGTGATGGAATCACGGCACGGGAGATATCCTTAGTGGGTACCACTCCGCCCGGCTCGATGCAGCTATGGCCGTCGGACCACGCCGGAGTGGTGGGATCGTTTACTCTATTGCCGAAGCAATGAGTAGGTTGTCATGACCATGCTGGTTTCGGCCCAAAAGCAGTTGAAGATAAGGACGTATACTTCCCGTGGCTCAGACATTTAGAGGTTTTCGAGACGCACCAGCCCAACTTATCCATGCCACAAACAAACGATCTTCCTCGCCCGGATTTCGCTATTTCTCCCGCCCTTCCTCGTGATACTGGGTCGGCGCAATGCCCGGCCCCGACAACCCTCTTACGACCTCACCGACATTAGGTTCCAGCGGGATACCGTTCAACTCAAGTGCCGCCAGTCCGCAGTTCGAGACTGCCGAGTACGCACCACAGTGGCGCACCTTTGAAATAGGGGATACGCAGCCCTCCGCAGTTAGCATCATAGCTGGGTTTTCACAGCCACTGGCCCAAGCCGGGATCAGCATCCACTGGATTTCGAGGATTTCGAGTTCTCCGACGGCAGCGAACCTGCGACAGCAGCTTCGGTTTAGACTGATCGCATGAAGGCCGAATACGCTGCCGAGTTGATTAAGTTTCTGGAGCAACATGGCATTGAGGTCTACGTGGATGGCGGTTGGGCCGTGGATGCCCTGCTGGGTCAACAAACGCGTGTCCACCAAGATCTCGACATCGCACTGCCGCACGAGTATGTGCCAAGACTGCGGGATTTGTTAAGCACGAGAGGCTATCTGGAGAAATCTCGCGCCGATAGCTGGGAATGCAATTTCGTCCTCGCCGACGCAAGCGCACGTGAGGTCGATGTTCATTCATACACCCTGGATGAGAGTGGCAACCATGTGCAAGGTGTGGAGTACCAACGGGAGCACCTGACAGGAAAGGGCTCGATCAGTGGCAATCCAGTCCGGTGCATTTCGCCCGAGTGGCTCGTCAGGTTCCATTCAGGCTACGAACTCGATGAGAACGATTATCACGATGTCCGGGTTTTATGCGAGCACTTCGGGATCGCGCTGCCCGATGAATATGGAAGATTTATCAAATAGGGGGCGGGTGTTCCGTCGGTGACTCGGTCCATTCGCGTAGCGATCGTGATGACGGACCTACAAAGAGAGCAGAGGGCTGCAGTCGAAGCGCTGGCGTCTTATAGTCCGGTTCCAGATGACCCCGCTTTCGTCATTCAAGGAGTAGAACAGTATGGCGAAGCTCATTTCTCTCCGTGAAATCGCCGAGACCATGGAAGTCTCAAGCGATGAATGCGTTTCCTACTTGGACCCGGACACGGGCGAAATCATCACGGTAACAGAAGAGAGCGACAATTGGCGGAACGTGGGAGCAGGGGAGGCGATTCGACATCAGCAAACCTAAGCGGCCTATTTCGCCTGGCTCGTCTTTTTAGGCGAGACGCCCGCATTCCGCTCGCGGGTTTGAGCGTCTAGGTAGGCGATCAGGGCCGCTACATCTGGATCACCCAGCCGCAGGTTGGGCATCGGTACCTGCTTGTACTTGTTATAAAGGGCAGTCGCAATAGGATCCCGTTCGGCAACCATCTTATCCGGCATTTCGATGAATTGAGTGAGCCAGCTGCGGCTGCGAATACTGGAAACGCCAATAAGATCCGGCCCCACGCCGTCACCGTGGCCGACCGTATGGCAAGCGGCGCAGCGGGTTTTGAAAAGATACGCGCCTTTGTCAGAGTCAACTATGCGGGCTTCGGTGTAACTCGTCCCGGGCGCGTGATGTTGCCAGGAGGATAGCCAGTCACCCACCATGACCGCGACATACTTTGGATCATCCAACGCGCTGTCCTGCATCCACTGACCCGTCGCTTCGTCGCCGAGCGTGAGGGTGGTGCTGTGCCCGGTCAGAGCATTCTCGCCAGGACGCGCAGCCTGGCCAAGCTTCTTGCGTATCAGCTCGACATCCTTTTTTTCGCCGGTAAGGAAAAGCCAGCCTGGCTTCACGTGAAACTTGTCCGCATAAGCTTTCAGTTCCTGAGGCGTGTCTCTTTCGGGATCGATGCTGATGGAGTAAAAGAAGACGTCCTTGCCCACCCGCTCGCCGAGCAGCCGTTGCACCTGAGCCAATTTTGCGGTCTCGAGTGGACAAGTGTCGCCGCATTTCGTGTAGATGAAATTGATTACGACCGTCTTGCCCCGAAGAAGATCGTCGTAGAAGTGAACTGTTTTCCCGTCCTGCGTAACCAGAGGCACATTGGGAAAATAGTTCCCGCCCCAGGGGGAGCCGTTGTCTGCGGCGGCGGCTGGGCACAGGGCTAACGCAGTCATAGCACCCAAAACCAATGCAGTGGCCAGCGCGATGCGATTTGAGCTCTTCGGCGGCATGACGTTTCTCCTTATAATCCTCAGCGCAATGATGTGGTTGTTCAGCCTAGTTGCGAGTTAGCGAACCGGTTGCTGCTTCTCGAAAAGCACGATTTAGCTCAGCCTGCTTTGCTCAGCGGTGGTGCGGACCGGCCCTGGTTCGTCTTTCATGGCGGACTTGAAGCCTCGAATGCCTTCTCCCAATCCCTTCCCCAATTCTGGGAGCTTCTTGGGACCGAACATGAGAATGGCAAGTCCGAAAATTACCAGCAGATGCATTGGTTGAAACAGTCCTTCAAACATAAGCCCTCCTTATAATATTCAGTAGATCGGGCCGCGGCCGAGGCGGCCGGTCTTGAGTTTTGTTCACCTAATAGGCAGTTGGCAGAGCAGTCGGAGTGATGAATTCCACGCCCTGCGGGGTCGGAACTGGAGTGGGCAAAGCCACCAAGCCGCGGTCCAGCTCCCAGCGAATCAGCATCGCGTGGTCCTCATGCACCGTGTTGTGGCAGTGCTCGACGAACATTCCTGCAAATTCGCGAAATTGTAAGGTAACTGTGACGGTGCCTCCGCGATGGAGACGAAACACGTCCTTTCGACCTCGTTCCCAGGGTGGCACATTGCTGAGACTTCCGTCACGAGCCAGCATCTGACTCTCTTCAAAGTGAATGTGAATGGGGTGATCCCAACCACCGCCACCATTGATCAACGTCCAAACTTCGCGAGTACCGCGCTTAGGAGCCGCCGAAACTTGGTTGTAGTCGGCGGCCAGACCTTGTCCACCATCTGTTTTGACGGTCCAGGGCGCGTCATCGGTGCCGTTGGACCGCCCAAACTCGAAGGTACGCTCCCGAGCTACAGGAATCGCGGATAGATCGGGGTTCGGAATCAAGGTGCCAGGCACCTGGCTGTAATCGGGTTTCGTCGACGGAATGATCCGGAACTCGAGAAACTTGCCGACGCAAGCATCGGCGGAATTGCCCGCGAGTGCTTCTGCCAGCGACAGATCGGTCTTTGGTCCGCGGCCGTCGTCATGCTCGCAGAGGTTCACCATCCAGACTTTCTCCCCAGGTTTGTAGCGGGAGAAGTCAATGACGATGTCGTAGCGCTCGGCAATGGATTGTTCGTCCAGTTCCGTCAGCACTATCGGGTGAGGCAGCAGGTTGCCGTCATTTCCGATCTGGATCATCGGCGAGCCATCGCTTAAGGCCAGCTTGAAAAAGCGCGAAACGCTGCCGTTTAGAATGCGGAAGCGATACTTGCGAGCTTCCACTTCGAAATACGGCTTATAGCAGGCGTTCACGGTCATAACGTCTCCCAGAAATCCGTCGAGCTGGAAGATGTCAAAGAAGAGCTGTCCGTTTGAATCCCATGCCTTGTCGGCCAGCATCAGGTTGATGTCGTAATCCAGGTTGCCCCAGGATTTTGCTGAGCCGCTGGGCAGGCCGAGGTTGACGCCGTCCCGGATGGTCTCGTTGCCGCGATCGATTGCGCTATAGATATTGAACATGGCGGCATTGCCCTTGTAGACGTTCTGGGCGGTGAAGTTGAACATGTGATCGTGGAACCAGTGCGTGCTCATGGTCTCATGCCAGTCCCCTGGAACCTTGGTGTAGCCGCCGTTATCATCAGGACTGCCGGCCATCTTGTCCGTAGCATCGGTATTGATAGTGTCGTGTCCGGCCAGGATGATGGGCCAGTGGCAGTCGTAGAACTGACCGGGGAAGAAAAACGCTCCGGTGAAGCCGTCGTTCTCCGACCCGTGGTGCCCGTTGTGCTCGTGGGTGCTGATCGTATGCCGCCCGAAGCCACCATTCATCCTGACATCCGCGGGCAGTTTGTTGTGATGGCGGAACAAGATCGGTTCGCCATAACGCCCCAGCACCAGTTTCGGCGGGACGGTTCCGTTGAAAGTCCACATCGCCAAAGGTCCCTGAGTGGGCAGGTTGGGGTGAAATTTAAAAGGAATATTGCCGTTCGCATTGGTCTTTGCACATTCCTGAGTCGCCTCGATAGCCACAGCGGGAGGAAACTCCGCCCATCGCTGGTGTGCCCACTCCGGCCCCGGAGGACGACCTTCGATTGGCCCAAAGCCGCCGCCCAGAGCAGGGTCAACCCGCTGCAATGTCTGATTGGCCTCGACCATCGGTCGAGGATTCAATGAAGAGATTGGATTGCGCGGGAGAACTTCCAGACGCAGCATGGGCTGGGTGAAATCCAGGCCAATCAGTCCGGGGCTGTTGGGGGCTCCCGTCGGTACTTCTCCGTACGCACTCGATACGAAGGGGTTCAGGCCTTTAATCGGGGCGAGTGCGCCCGCGGCTGTAATCAGGCCCCACTTGAGCAAATCGCGACGCGATATTTGTCCCCAGGACAGTGCTTTCACGATTTCCAGACGATTGTTGCGAGCATCTTCTGCTTCTTTGATTCTGTTTCTTGATGTATTCCACGGTAAATAAATTGTGCGTTTCATGGCTTGCCTCCGTGTTACGCCGTGTTGAATTGCAGGCGGTGTGCCAGACCAGGGCGATATGCTAGTCTGGGCGTACTAATCATGATAAGTACCTGATTTGCAAAGGCTTACTTCTCAAGTTGTGAAAGGTAATCGGTATCGAACGCATCGCGACCGAGGGGTTTTGGCTAACCCAACTGTTAATGGCGAACCCTTAGGTTAATGGGCGTTAATGGGGTTAATGGGGTTAATGAGTGTCACGTGCGCTCGCCGGGAAAATGTGCTAAACACATCGCGACGAGGGGAAAATGAACCCTAGGGTGTCTGGCATCTCTGGGCCCTTGCAAGGCGCAACCGTCTCTATGGCTTGCGGGGAACTATCGATCGGGCGCGACCCATCCAATCACCTCTGGATCTCTGATCCAGCTTTGTCGCGCCAGCACTGCCTGCTTACTCGTAAAGGAGACCAGGTCATCATTCGTGATCTTGGAAGCCGAAATGGGACGAGCGTAAATGGAATGGCAGTGGACGAAGGTCAGCTGCGACACGGAGACCAAATCTCCGTCGGTTCGTCGGTGCTCATGTTTCTGCTTGAGGGCGGTGAAGAAGACCTACAAAGAAGTGAGGTCGAGTTTACCGAAACGAGGGTGCTGGGGAGCGCTCCAGTTCTGCTCCATCCCGAGGATGCTTTTCATCTGCAGCCTGACAAGCTGCTTTCACGGTTGCCTCAGACAGCGCATTGGGCTAGCGACTTGAGTGCTCTGCTGAAGCTCGCCACCCGTATCGGCGGCATTTGGGACTTAGAGTCGCTGCAATGGCAGCTCCTTGGCTCCATCTTCGACCTGGTCCCTGCCGAGCGTGGCGCCATCCTGCTCTTCGAACATGCCGAAGAGTTCAGCTCCGCGGTTGCCTGGGATCGAGTCCGCGGTCCGAATCATCCCGTCCAAGTAAGCCGCACCATCGTGCAACGGGTTGTGCGGGAGCGAGTCGGCTTGGTCGTGAACGACATCTTCGATGATGAAGGCCTTCGTGCCGTTCAAACCGTGACTGAATTGCGCATACGCTCCGTGCTCTGCGTTCCGCTAATAGCTGCGGACAGAGTATTGGGGGCGATTTATCTTGACAGCCAGCACCGGTCAGATCAATTCGATGACAGTCGTCTGCAAGTGATGACGGCCATTGCAGGCATCGCCGGTCTCGCGCTCGGTAACGTCCGCTATATGGAGAAGTTACGCAAAGAAAATGAGGGATTGCGCGCAGAAATCAACCTGGAACACAACATGGTGGGTGGCAGCCAGGCTATGCGAAAAGTATTCGAGCTCGTTCGTCGGGTTGCGCCCACAGAATCCACAGTCCTTATAGAGGGTGAAAGTGGAACGGGGAAAGAGCTGGTAGCGCGAGCGATCCACCGCAACAGTCCGCGGGTCGAGCGGCCTTTTGTGGCAATCAACTGTGCTGCCATCCCCGATACTCTTTTAGAGAGCGAGCTATTCGGGCATGAGAAGGGTGCTTTCACCGGCGCAAGTGCGCTGAAGAAAGGGAAATTGGAGCTGGCTGACGGCGGAACGTTATTCTTGGACGAGATCGGCGAACTGGCGAGCGGCTTGCAGGCCAAGTTGCTCCGAATTCTACAGGAGCGTGAGTTCGAACGCGTGGGTAGTACTCACCCCATAAAGCTTGACATCCGCGTGATCGCGGCCACGAATAAAAGCTTGGCTGAGGCCGTCAAAACGGGCACTTTCCGCAAAGATTTGTATCATCGCCTGAACGTCGTCACCTTGACCATGCCTGCCCTTCGGGATCGCCGCGAAGATATTCCAGCTCTAACTGAGCACTTCATCGTCAAAGCCAGCCGGAAATGTAAGATGCGACCCAAACTGCTCTCGGCGGAAGCAAGAGCGTGCCTGATGAACTACGATTGGCCAGGTAATATTCGCGAATTAGAGAATGCCGTTGAGCGTGCCCTGGTGTTGGGGTCCAGCAACACTATCTTGCCGGACGACTTGCCAGAAGCCGTTATAGAAACGGGTTCGTCGGCCTCGCCTTGCAAAGCGCACTACCACGCAGCGATCACAGACTTCAAGAAGCAGCTGGTCCGTGAGGCTTTTCGAGAAGCCAAGGGCAATTATTTGGACGCCGCAAAAGCCTTGGGCATGCATCCCAATTCTTTGCTCCGGTTGATTAGAAACTTGGATCTTAGATCGGATCTAGAATCTGGCTTCCCACGCGCAGCAACGGGATAAAGTCGCCAGTTCTGGTTGGGGCTCCCGTTCTCCCGTTACTTTGGCGTCGTGCTGAACGCGGTCACTCTGCGTTCTGCGACCGAGAGATAGCCCAGCCGCACGTCGCTGTTTTCTGAGCTGCAGATGCTGGATACCATCCATTTAGCAGCCGAAAGCACAATCGGCTTGATCTCTATGGCAAGCACCAACCATCGGCCGCGGGCATCTGTGCAGCTCTCCACGATTCTCAAAACATGTCACACCCGCGGTTTCTATGAGCGCGCTGGCGCGCTTTACCACTGTGCTCGGGGAACAGCCCTGAAGGGTTCGTTCTGGTTGCCTTTAGCGGGCGGCCGCTGGCGCATTAACTGGCCCCGGACGAAACGCGGGGCGTGAGTCCAGCTGTGCTTCAGCCAGCAACTTACCTGTGCTCGATGCGCCGGAATGTCAGGTTAATCCGCGGTTGTTCGACATGAGGTTCTTTTGGTACTTCGTGCCTAAAGTTTTTCTGCGTCTTTCCCGCCATGATGAACAGGCTCCCGTGGGGCAACCGTTCCGCAAAAGCAACAGCCCCATTTTGGCCTTTGAGACGAAATAGACGTTCGGCTCCCAGACTGATGGAAGCGATCACCGGCCCCATTTCCGGCTCCGCATCCGCATGCAGGCCGACGCTGTCGTTTCCGTTTTGGTAGAGGTTGCAGAGTACGGCGTTGTAGCCCAGTTTCGGCAAACTCAAATTGGCGTAAGCAACTGTGGGAGTAGCCTCTTCTACACGGCTCCTCAAGAAGAGCAATTCCGGAATCCAGGCGAGCGGCTTGTACTCGCGCCGCGAATATGTGTAGTTGGTTCCCGGATCGCCGTAGTAGGCTTCGTCGCGAGGCACAGCATTTCCGAAGGAAGATTGGTGTCTTTCCCAGGCGCACTTCGTCCGCAGCACGCTGAACAGGGTCGTTGCCTCTTCCAATGAGAGGAAATTCTTGTCGTAGTAGATTTCCGCGCCGGGGATGGGAATCGTTTCCATATTCGTGCTACTCGAAAAGGACCGGTTGCGCGGCATTCTCTTTGGTTTCCCGAAAGTTGCTCAACCCTACGCCGACGAGCCGATAGCGCTGCTGTGGGCCTAAGGCCACCCGTTCTCGCAGCCGCAGCGCGATATCCGCCAACTCTTCCCATGTGGACGGAGGAGAGCCTGGCGTATGGCTGCGAGTGAGAATCTTGAACTCGCTTGTCTTCAGCTTGAGCACTACCGTGCGGGCCGTCCGTGATTCCTGGTGCGAAGCCGACCAAAGCTTCTCGGCAAGGCGCCGGATCATGGGCTCGGTCTCTACCAGCAGGACGTCCTTCTCAAAAGTATCCTCGACGGAGAGTGATTGCGTAGGCCGGTCGGGGATGACTTCGCTGTCGTCAATACCACGGGCAAGCTTGTGCAGGCGCAGACCATAGCGGCCGAACTCGGGTTCGAGTATGGACAAATCGAGACCTCGCAAATCTTCTACTGTCTGTACTCCGAGTTTGGCCAGCTTCTCTCCCGTAATCTTGCCGACTCCGGGCAGACGTCCAACCGGCAGTGGCAGAAGAAAGGCATCTACGTCCTCGGGCTGAATCACAAAGAGGCCATCAGGTTTGCGCCAGTCAGAGGCCAATTTTGCCAAGAACTTGTTGGGCGCCACACCGGCCGAAGCAGTCAGATTCAATTCATGTTGGATTTGCTCACGGATCGTCCTCGCCACCAGCGTGGCCGTCGGTAAGCCCGTCTTGTTCTCGGTGACATCGAGGTAGGCTTCATCGAGTGATAGTGGTTCTATCAGGTCCGTGTGGCGTTTGAAGATCTCCCGCACGCTTCGCGACACTGCCCGATAGCGTGCAAAATCCGGGGCGACGAAGATTGCAGCGGGACACAAGCGTTCCGCTCGTACTGCCGGCATGGCCGAACGCACGCCGAAGCTCCTGGCCTCGTACGAAGCCGCACACACGACAGAGCGGTCACCGCGCCAAGCGACGATTACGGGCTTGCCCCGCAGCTCGGGATCATCGCGCTGCTCGACCGAAGCATAAAACGCGTCCATGTCGACATGGATGATTTTTCTCACAATCCTCCGGCAACAATATTATCCCGCGCGCCAGAGCCCTGTGAATGTCTTCTAGATCGTTAACTGTCGTTGCCGTGAAGTCTGAAGACGGATGCCGGCGTTCCTGCTTCTCACTTCTTTTCCGCACTCGCAACGCCCGCCCTCTTCCTGCATGCGTTGTTCATTTTTTGGGTGATGTTGGATGCCCTCCTGTCCTGCTCCCGCCTTATTCTTCGTTGTTTGCACATCGCATGGCTGAACTGGGGAATCCTTACTGAAGTTCTTCCCTGGCCCTCTCCTTGACACTGTCGGAGAACTGGCTCGAACACCGCCCCGGAATCGAGCCATACCAAGGCCTGTTCCTGCTCCACTATCTGGACAGCCTTGTGTAGCTGTGTTGGCGTAACCGGCGTTCGCGGAGAAAAGAGGCAATGCGACTATCCCGCTCCACGGTGGAGCATCCGTTTGCCGCGCTGAAGTACCGAATCTTTGGGCATCCCATGCCCCTTACGCGAGTTGGTAGTAGGAGCGCAGGCGGAGATGAGTCTAGCCACGATGGTTTTACAACCTCAAACGCATGCGGAACGTCCTTGGCGGAAGTCGGCTGCAAGCAGCCTTGGCGGGACAACTCCCTGATGTAGCCACGAGACAGCTGCAAAAAGCAAAAACGCGATGTCCGCGACCCAGCGAAAGAGATCGTGATGCCACGGCATGGCCTCACTGGGCGCCGGTCATAGTCGGCGCACCATGGTAGTTCCATGCTGAAATAGGCTTTCGTCTGTCATTGCTGATCTCTGGCCGATGAAATGCCCGGTGCTCAGACGCCGTACCGCTTCCACAGTCGGAACCAAGGATTATTCGCATACATCTCGTCGTGCTTTTGGTTCACAGTGGCAAGATCACTCAACTGTAGCGGTCGAGTGTCTGGGAGGGAGAACAGCCGCTCCAGCCACTCGATCTCGGCAATGGTTCGGTCAAGGTTCATGCTGGTCAAAGCATTAGAGTGTCAGTCCCAAGGCGATGTCCTGCGGGAGTGTCAGTGCTCGTCTTCCAGCGGCTGCATGGTTCCGGCAACTCTTTCGCAGACTCCCCCCTTTGCCTTACAGACGTTAAGCATCACCGCTTTGAATTCATGCGACTTTCCCTGTTCGTCGTAGCTCATGTCCATTGTCCCGTGCTCGTATGCCATGTCACCCGACGCCGAACAGACAATCCTATGATCCGACTCCCACGAATGCTTGACGTTGGTTCGGCCTGAGAACTTCTTTTCGGCGGTGTTTTGGATTGCGGTCTTGCCGCTCACAGGCTTGCCAAAGGGCGGCATGTACGAAAACGCGTCATCTGCCATCGGGAGCTTTCCGTCTTTGACGGCGCCTTCAGTACACGGCCCCTGTGCGCAGACCAGAATCGTGGACGCGAGCACGAACATTGAAGCCAAGACATAACCCATAGCTCCCTCCTTAAGTTGCGCCATTGTAGCGCCAAACACCTGCTCTCGCCATTCATGACGGCGCAACGATCAAGACGGCGAAGGAGGTAATCAAGGGATTACCGTCGTCGCGGCCAACTGCTTATTCTGCTACATGCGCCGGATGAATGCCGAACGCGATCAGGCGTGCCGGGATGTCTCGTATCACGGGTATCCTGAAGAGGAGCGGAACGAGGGTTGGGATTCTCGTCGCGTTCGGCGACCTAAACACACTGGCGATGATGCGCTTTTGAACTGCCGATTGAATTGCCTGAATGATGCGCGTCGGCCACTCTCGCTTCGACTGTACTTTGGCCAGATCGCTGACCCGCACCTGACCTGTTCTCAGCGGTATTGCCAATATATTTGCCGCCACCGTTGCATCTTGGATCGCATAGTTGATGCCTACGCCGCCCACTGGCGACATCACGTGGGCCGCATCGCCAATGAGCAGCAGTCCGGACTTGTACCAGCGCGGGCATCGACTAGATTCCACCGACAGTAGAGAGAACTGGTGCCAGTCCGTTAGAGAATCAACGTGCTTAGCAAATTGTGGCTCGATTGCGACTATTGAATCCCGAAGGGCGCCCAGACCTGCTGCCCGCAAGTCTTGATACGTGCCTTTCGGAAAAACGTAGCCCACCTGCCAGTAGTCAAAACGGTCGAAGACCGCCAACATCCGTCCGTTGGCGAATCCGCCTCGTACTCGACCGGAATCTTCCTGAGGGTCTTCAGGCATGTGCGGTAACCGGAACCACAAAATGTCCATTGGCGGTGAGGTCTTGATCGGTTCGAAACCACCCAAATGCCGAACCTTTGAGAATCGTCCATCGGCACCAACTGTCAGCACGGCTCGCACTTCATGCCATCCATCGATGCTGAGATAGCGAACGCCGCGAATTCGACCGTTCTCCTCGATCAGCGATTCCACATTTGCTGTCATTTTCAGCCGAAACTCTGGATACTTGCTCGCTTCGTCCGCGATGAATTCGAGAAACTTGGTTTGCGGGATGAGCATGATGTAAGGGAACTTCGTCTTCAGCCTGCGAAGATCAATGGGGTTGAAACTGGTGTTTGCCGCCCTAAGCGTTGGGCCGTAAATCTTCACGTGACGGAGCTTGTGAAGCGGTTCTGCTAAACCAATTTCGTCAAGTATCTCCAGAACGGAGGGATGAAGAGTGTCGCCGCGAAACTCGCGGTCGAAATCCTTGTGCGCCTCTAGAAGGGTAACGCGAACACGTTTCCGCGCCAGAAGAAGGGCAAGCATCATGCCGCCCGGCCCACCGCCGACGATCGAGCAGGTGGTCTGTTCAGAATCAATTGCTGATTCAGCGGTTGCGGACTGCGGGGTCGGGATCACTGCTGTGGTCATAATGATCTTCCAAGCCGAGTTTTCAGTTGAAGGCGGAAATATACACCCGACGAAGGTTGGCAAGGATGGAGCTAGCTCGGATGTCCCTCGTCCCGTGATGATCTGGGGAGAAGAGCAATTACACTGGCAGCCTATGGCCACTACGCCCTTTCCGCTGACCCACTGCCGATGCAGCAAGACGGCTAACTTTCTCGCCACCGCGATGACGGCTCCTCTCTTCCCGTTCCTCCCGCCGCGCTCCCCGCAGAACCTTCTCGGGCCCCAACCACTACAGCGCCATTTTTGGCCAAGGAGGATGAGACTAAAATAAGGTCGCAGCGGCCAGGACCGGGAGAACTCGTGTCGCGGATGTCATTCTGTCAAATACCGTTTGCAGGTTGCGCATACGAAGCTCCTTTGTTGGGCGGGGGTCCCCAGACCGTTTGCCACCGCCATGCCGGTTTTGCGCACGTCCGGTTGCGAAGTACAATCAGCGCCGGCACGGCGGAGGTCCGGGCTGGGAAGTGCCCGTAGTCACGGGCAGAATCACCAGCTACGGCGGTGTAAGCCGGGGCCTACGTGTGTCTCCAGCGGCATCGAGCTAGAGCCAGAGGCTAGGACAACACCTGAAATCAAACCGTTCGAGATCATCAACAATCTGTTACAGACAGAAAAACAGGCTGTGAATCAATTTTTCAGCAGCCGGCTAAGCTAATCTAAAGTCTGGGGGCGTTGCGGTTCTTCGGTATCGCACGGCATAGGCCTTGTCAACCAACGTGACCTTCGAGGTCAAACGCAGTAAAATCAGTACCGCTCCCCGCGACAATGAGGATACTTCCCTTCGGACTCTTCAAGCAGATTGAAAAGGAGGCGAACATGAAAAAGTGGATGCAACTAAGCACTCTCGTTCTTTGCATGCTCCCGCTCATTGCTTCGACACTGACGCCGTCCTGGCGGATGAAGGCGGATTACATAGAGGCTTGCAGCTGCCATTTGTTTTGCCCTTGCTACTTCAACAAGCACGCTGAGCACCCGCACTGCGAGTTCAATATGGCGGTGAAGGTGCGCGAAGGAAATTCAGGCGGCACGAATCTGGCTGGAGCCAAGTATTGGCTGACGGGCGATCTGGGCGACGAGTGGGGCACAAATAAAAAAGGAGCGTGGGTGGTCGTATCCTTCGATCCATCCACCACCAAAGAACAACGTGACGCGCTTGCACCCATGATACTCAAGACCTATGGTCTCGAATGGGGTGAGCTAAAGGTACAGGAAGCGCCAATCGAAATCAGCCGCTCCGGCGACGTTGCCGAAGCCAAGCTGGGGGGTGGCCAACTCGCCTCCATGAAACTAAAGCTGGAACCGGGGGCTGATGGCACGGGCGTGGTGTTGAAGAATGTGAAGTATTTTGGTGCGCAGAACAACGACGGGTTTGAGATGTATCGTTCTCTCGAGCACCGGGCCGACATACAAGGCCACAAGTTCTCCTACTCGGACCGCAACGCGTTTCTTATTTCGATCGATTCCCAGGAAGGTGCGAGCGGAGGCATGGCGGGCGCTGGCCGCTAGAAAATAAATAAGAGTGCAATCCCTCAGCCCCCGTCTCTCTCGGCGGGGGCTTTTGGTTGTCCACGAGGAGCGCTGTCAACGACGCCGCTGAACATGGATTTTTTTGGTGAAACCAACCGGTTCGGGCCGGTTTTCCGAGCAGCCAACTAAACGGCTAGATAAGCAATTAGAGCGATCGAGACCTACGCGCAAGTTCTAAAAGAGAAAGAACTGACGACGACACACGAATGCCACCCTGCGTCAGAATTGGTGAGTGATTCCCGATTCGCTCGTTGCTGGTCAAGGTAAAGCGCAGACTTCGGGCTATAATACGCACCACATGGCGTTAGGAGCAGGCGCCAAACTCGGACCCTACGAGATCGTTTCCCCGCTCGGGGCGGGCGGCATGGGCGAGGTTTACCGCGCCCGCGACACCCGCCTGGACCGCATCGTTGCCATCAAGCTCCTTCCTTCCCATCTTTCTGAAGACCCGATGTTGCGGCAGCGCTTCGAGCGCGAAGCGAAGGCCATCTCGCGGCTGAACCACCCTCACATTTGCGTGCTGCACGATGTTGGAAGCCAGGAAGGCACTCTATTCCTGGTGATGGAATGCGTGGAAGGTGAGACGCTCGCGAAGCGCCTCGAAAAGGGCCCACTGCCAGTCGAGCACGTGCTGAGGTACGGAATCGAAATCGCCGATGCCTTGGACAAGGCGCATCGCAGCGGCATTGTCCATCGCGACTTGAAGCCTGGCAACATCATCCTGGCTTCCTCCGGCGCCAAGCTGCTGGATTTCGGCCTGGCGAAGCCGGTGGCGCCACTGGCAGCGGGAGCTACAGCGATGGTTCTGCCCAGCCAGACGGCCCCAGTCACCGAGCGTGGTGTGGTGGTTGGAACTTTCCAATACATGTCGCCGGAGCAGATCGAGGGCAGAGAGGTGGATGCGCGGAGCGACATCTTCTCGCTCGGGTCGGTGCTCTACGAAATGGTGACTGGAGGTCCCGCATTTACGGGCAAGAGCCCATTCAGCGTGGCTTCAGCCATCCTCGAAAAAGAACCGGAGCCGGTTAGCTCATTGCAGCCATTGACACCACGTGCTCTTGATCACGCCATCCGAGTTTGTCTTGCGAAGGACCCGGAAGACCGCTGGCAGGCCGCTCGCGATTTGTTGATTGCGCTGCGCTGGGTGGCGGAAGCGTCGGCAAACGCAAAACCTGCGCGACAGATCATGCGATTCTCCTGGCGAACCTGGGCTGTCACTGCCGCAGTTCTGTTGTCGATCGCGGCACTGGCGCTATGGAACGGGATGCACCTGCGCCCGGCCGATTCAGCACTTACAGGGCGATTTTCAGTGCTGCCGGCATCGGGGACGACATTCGTTTCCCTGCAGGCCACGGTCGCCTCACCCTCCATCAGCGTTTCGCCCGACGGCAAGCAACTCGCGTTCGTCGCGGCTGATGTCAGCGGAAGGAGGCAATTGTGGATTCGCAATCTGGATGCGCTGACGCCGCGCGTTGTTGCGGGCACTGATGACACGATATCCGCTTTCTGGTCGCCCGACAGCCACTCTCTCGCATTCTTTGCCGAAGGTAAGCTGAAGCGGCTGCACGTCAGCAGCGGAGCCATCCAGGTGCTGTGCGATGCTCCGAACGGGCGAGGCGGCTCATGGAGCAGCAACGGCACCATCATCTTGGCGCGCAACGTGGGGGACCGACTTTATCGGGTGTCGGCATCCGGTGGAACGCCGGTGCCGGTTACGGAGCTGGATCGAGCGAAAGATGAATGGTCACATCGTTATCCGATTTTCCTCCCGGATGGTCGGCATTTTCTTTATTTGGCTCGTAGCCCGAATTCGGCAAGCAATGGCATCTTCATTTCCTCCCTGGATGGAGAACCGCCGCGTCGGCTGTTGGACAGCGACGACGCCCTGCAACCCAGCTATGCGTCGGGTTATCTGTTGTACGCACAACGTAACGGAACACTGATCGCCCAGGAATTCGACCTTAAGCGGCTACGGCGAACGGGAGATCCGAGGCTCGTCGCAGAGCGGATTGCAGTAAGTGAAGGGTACGGCTATGCCGCCTATTCTGTCTCTTCCAATGGCGTGCTCGCCTACTCTAACGCGACTGCGCCAGAGACGCGGCTGGTGTGGGTGAAGCGCGACGGACACCGGGGAGCGCAGATCGGGACGCTTGGGAGTGGGGGATATGCCAGCGTTGCATTGTCCCCCGACGGTAAGCGGGTGGCCGTCGATCCCTTCGATCTGCAGCTCGGCACTCGCGACATTGTGCTGGTCGATACTGCTACAGGAGAGCAAAGACGGTTAACGTTCACTCCCAAAAACGAATTCTTTCCTGTGTGGTCGCACGATGGGAAAGAACTGGCCTACGCCGCCGAAGGGGGAGGCGGTCTGCCTGACCTTTTCATAAAGCCTGCCAGCGGAGCGGTGGAGCAACAGGCGGTGCTCGCGGGAGGCGGAGCGAAGTTTCCCACCGACTGGTCTCGCGACGGCAAGTACGTGCTCTACCATGGCGCTGGCGCTACCACTGGCTGGGATGTTTACGTTTACTCCACCGCGGACAAAACCACCAAGCCCCTGATCCAAACTCCCGCCAATGAGGAGCAGGGGCAATTTTCGCCGGACGGTCACTGGGTCGCTTATACCTCGGATGAAACCGGCAATCTGGAAGTGTACGTCCGAGCTTTCTCCTCCGGCGGTGGTACCTGGCGCGTTTCGGCCGCGGGAGGTTCTCAACCAAGATGGCGGCGCGACGGAAAGGAGCTGTTCTATTTGTCCCCTGATTCCCGTCTGATGGTCGTTCCGGTCGAAAGCAGCGGTGTCTTTGAACCCGGTACTCCCCGCGCACTGTTCCAGACGTCACTGCCCCGCTCCATCAGCCCGCACCCGATCCAGTATGCCGTCGCGCCGGATGGGCTCCGCTTCCTTATAGACCTGCCGGTGGAAACGGCCACGCCGCGTCCACTCACGCTCGTGCTGAACTGGCCTACCGAGTTGAAACAGTAAGCCGGCCAAGATGCGTATTGACCCTCCGCACCGTTTGTCACTAAGCTCCCGCTGGTCGGACGTAAGGTCCGCCCGCTGGAGAGGGGTCCCTGACGGACGTCTGGAATCCGTTCGCATCGTAGGTGTAGGATGTGGTCTCGCCTAAGGCGT
>Ga0209055_1000552_pt1 | contig 26417 bp, 22 predicted proteins | sample GraSoiAngelo_110_FD_185875 | JGI IMG/M metagenome (GOLD analysis project Ga0209055, IMG submission 185875) | Grasslands soil microbial communities from the Angelo Coastal Reserve, California, USA - 14_0903_12_30cm (SPAdes) (version 2) | ecosystem: Environmental > Terrestrial > Soil > Grasslands ... | reverse complement strand
GCTCGGCCACATGAGCGATCTGACAGTCGGCACGTTTGCCTATTTGAAGTTTCCTTTAGCTCTCGCAGTCCTGGCGTGTGGAGTGTGCGCAGGGGCACTGCGACTTTGGAGCGGTAATGCGCGCACCACGCTCCTCGCGGTCGCTGCCGGGATGATCGTTTTCTTTCAAGCAGCCCGACTGGCCTTGATTCGATTCGACCCGTACCTAGGTTCCTACCCCCTGGCTGAAGCCCTGCAGAAAGCACCCCCGGGAGGGCTCATCGAAGCCAATGCTTATTACGCCTTTTCGAGCGTGTTCTTCTACACGAACCGGACGGCACTGCTGTTGAACGGGCGCAACAGCAATCTTGAATATGGCTCGTACGCGCCCGGGACTCCCGACGTATTTATTGACGATGGCAAGTTTGCGGTCTTATGGAGTCAGCCGTCTCGTTGGTACCTGCTGGCTTATCGCACGGAATTGGCGCACATTCAGCAAGTCGTCGGGTCCGGCAACCTTCACGTTGTGCGCGCCAGCGCCGAAAACTGTCTATTAACCAACCACCCGCTCGATTGATGACCTATATGCCTGTAAGAGCACATGAGGCGTGGGAACGCCGAAGTTTCAAAGGGAAAGACAGTCTGGGCAGTGCTTAGTAGAGGACGTCGAAATCGAATAAGAATCGCCGCGGGTAGTTGCCAAAAAACGTGCCGTACCGCGGGTCTTCCGTGTTGGCGAAGACATCGAGGGGATTGGAGTGGTTGGTCAGGTTCAGCGTCGACAAGGACAGCCGAACTGCATATTTCTTCGACACCTGCAAATCTTTGCACGCTCTCAGATCAAATGAAAAATATTTCGGAAAGCGGTTCTGGGGACCTAGGCCAGAATCTATGTATTGCTGGTATAGATTGACGGGCTGATAGGGAAAGCCGTTGCGATACTCGATTTGTGGGATGATCTGGAATTTTAGCGGCAGGGCATACATTCCCCAAAGCAGGAATCGATTGGGGATCTCGCCCGGAAGACTCGCCTCGAGGTCTTGGCTGACTACCGGAAACGGAAAATCGCCGATGTAACCTTTAGCGGTGGCCAGGTCGCCATAGGCGGACTGTCTCACATACGAAAAGAAAAATTGCCGTCGCGACTCGGCGCCGATCTTGGCCGTGACCTCGAACTGACGGGTTCGGGCGTGGCCGGATGATCCTAGAACCAAGGCGTGCTGATCCGCAACCGTTCGGGGCTGCAGAGTAATGAGGTCCTCCGCCCGGCTCTGCAAGTATTTGAGACGAACTGTGAGCCACGGATTCAGGATGCGTTCCGCCTCCAAATCCCATGCCACGCTGTAGGGGGCAAAGTTCCCGGCGGTCTGTGCGCGATCGATGAATGGGAATTTCGAAGGGCCGTTTTGCGCAACCAGGTTGAGGTAGTGCGCAGGCGAGCCGATGACTCGATTGAGGACATCGTAGGAAGTGACGATCTGCTCCGGGTAAGTGCGGAACGCGTAAGTGCCGAGCGGCACGCTGTCGTAAAAAATACCAAGCCCGCCGCGCACGATGATCTTGCTGTTTTTTCCGGGTGTCCAGACGAACGCGCTGCGCGGGGCTGTTCGCACCGTGTGCGTGATAGTTTGAGCTTCGAGACGAATCCCGAAATCCACGCCTAGCTGAGAATTGGGTACCCAGTGATCCTGGAAGTACACGGCGGGCTCGTACTGGGCAAGGTCGAAAGGATTTCCGGCCGTAAAGTCAATTCGCTGGACGAGACGGTGAGTAGCATCCTCGATCAGCACTGGACGCGCATGAAGCTGACCCTCGTCTTGGCTGTAACCCAGCACGGTACCGATCTGCGCTGTGTGTTGTCCGCCAAGATGCCAGGCGCGGGGTGACCAATTCTCAACCCACTGAAACCGGCTCGCTCCGCGTGATTGCTGGCCGAAGTAACTGCCCAGATTTCCGCCCGGGGTCAGCACCATATTTTCCGGCCCGCGCGGTTGAATGTCATTGCCCACGCGCGTCATTGCTGCCGTACTCTGCACGACGCCTCCACCTAATGCCAATCGATGCAGAAAGGTAACGGTGATCGGGTGCATGCTCTCGTCGGGGGTCACAGGTTGCGGGTTGAAGAAGCCGAGGCCCGCATAATCCAAAGAGTGGGGAGCAAAATGGAAGGTCACGGTCAACATCTGGTTGGGAGAGATGATGTCGTCAAGCTGGGTAAACGAGTTGAAGGCCTTCGATTTCGTTTCGTTGAAGGGAAATGGCAGCGTGCGAACAGCTGCTTTGTAGAATAATAATTCGCTTCCTTCCGAGATGAAAAGCCGCTTGGAGATTAAAGGACCACTGAAGTTCACGCGCGGAGATGCGGTCTTCAGTCCGACCAGGTGCCAGCTTCGGATGCGAAATTCAGGCAGCGGATCGTTGAGGCTGAGGTTCCACTTGTCGCCGCCACGGCGTGTTTCGGCCGCCACCACGCCCGCAATAAAGTTTCCATACTGGGCTAGATAGGGCATTTCGCTGACCGAAATTGTTTCCACCGAGTCGATTGGAATACTAAGCCCAAAATTTCCAGTCGCTGGATCCGTAACATCCACCGAGTTCACCAACAATGTGCTGTGGTGTTCGCTGTATCCGGCGATGTCGAGAGCACCGTCATTGCTGCGCACCACGCCTGGGAGCAGGGGTAGCGCGTCGGTCAGGGTTGCGGGACGCGATGGAGTCTCTTTCGCTGACTCTGGAGCTAAGGTGGCCTGGGTGCCCGCCTGTTCTCTGACGGCAGGCAATCCGGACTGAATCGTGACCTTCTGTTGCTTCAGGCCATTCTGGGGTAAAACCACCTCGAGATCCTGGGCTTGCGAATCTACAGCGATCGCGATTTCTGCGCGAGTGTTGATATAACCCGCTTTCGAGATCGTCAAGACATATTTTCCTGCCGCCGGAACCTGAAGCTTGACTCTGCCATTCACATCCGTGACGCCGCTTGCAGCGACACCGTTAGCGTTGGCTTGAATTTGCGCCTCCGGGAGCGGTTGGTCCTGCTCGTCTATAACTGCCAGGTTCAGGATATGCGGGATCCTTTCCTCCCCGTACGCAGCAGTCATCCAAAAGCCGCAATAAAACGGCACTGCCCACAGGATCAGAACCAGCCAAGGCGAGCAAACGAGATTGTGCCTGTACAGACGAGCCGAATGGCTGGAGAGCAACGAAGACCGCCCCAAGTTCAGAGGGTTCACGTCTTAGAACCTTAAGAACATTCAACCAGCTAAGGCATCGATTTGCAAACGGTTCCGGGTACCTCGACTCAGATGCGCATCTACTCATCGTGTTTACTGGTCATGCGATAATCGCGTTAGACTCACCACGCGTCTTGCGCTGCGAATCCGGCTTCGAGAGAACGGGAACGGGAGCCTTACAGTGGTTCAATAACGAGGCAGGGTTGACGGCAGCAGCACACTTCCCAGTCCAACTCCTACCACATTGCGCAAGAACTCGCGACGACTGCAGGAGAGCGCCCAGACCATTTGTCGGGGAGTCGATCCTCTACCATCACGCACCCTGTTTGCCAAAAAAATGGTCCATAGCTATCACGTTTCGTGGTTAGCGGAGAACGTTGGAAACAACGAAAGTGTAGATCGATTTCGGGTACAAGGTGCTGGTGAAGCTTTTTTGATTTCCTGCCTCCAGCGGCAACCTGTCTATGTGCTGCTTCCAGTCGGGAACCTCGCTGCTGGGTGCCATAGTCGTCGCGATTCGCCGTACTGAGGCGCCGATGCTCTTAAACCGGGACAAGTCGTATTTAACCGATTCCTCAGCGTCACCTATCACAGTGATGATCACAAGCTTTTTGCTAGGCGGGATCGTAGTCTGCAATCGAATTCTCATTGTCGATGCCAACGGTCAGCCAAACCCCACTTCAAGGTGCGACTTGTTCTTCACGAATAAGAAGGTGAACCACACACTCCTCAGCTCCCGGAGGAACATCGATGATTACGCTGAGCTGGTGGAATATCGAATGCTGGATCGTGAGCTCGCCGTTCCATCAGATAATGATCACAGAACCAAGATGGCCTTTGCTCCAGGGTGAGAGCGGGGGAGATAGCGGCAGGTCTGTTGCTGTACCAGTGATTGTTGTGCCAAGCCGATAGCAAGGGACATACCAAACCAGCATTGAAGCAAGTTGGCGCACATTGGACTAGAAATTCCCTTTAGGCTTCGCTGCCGCGCCTCCCTTTTGGATCGAAAGCAGCTCAACTTCGAAGATCAGCGTGGCGTTCGGCCCGATGTTGCGGCCGTTTCCTCGCTCCCCGTACGCCAGCTCTGAAGGGACAAAGATCTGCCACTTGGACCCGACCGGCATCAGCTGGAGGACCTCCGTCCAGCCTTTGATAACGCCCTTCAGCGGTAAGGTTGACGGCTCATTGCGCTTGTATGAACTGTCGATCTCCGATCCGTCGAGGAGAGTGCCCCGGTAATTGCAACGAACGTTGTCGTCGAGCCCTGGCTTTTTGCCGTCCCCTTCCCTCAGAACCTTGTATTGCAGCCCACTGGGTAGGACGACGACTCCGTCTTTGGCCTTATTGGCCGCAAGGAACGCCTCCCCGTATTTCTTGTTCTGCTCGGCGAACTCCTTCTGGGCGAGCGCTATCTTCTCGCGCCGCTCCTTTTGTATTTCGGCAAGTATGCCATTGATTATCCTCCACCGTCATGAGCAGCGTGGCCCCAGAAAAACCGTCTGCCATTCCCTGCATCAGGAATTTCGGATCAACCTCCATCTGTTGTCTCGCAACATCAGATCCGAGCTCTACGCCTAAGGCATAGCCGCGCTTCTCTGTTTCCGTGAGTGCGTGTTTTCCACCCGGCGCCACTCGTTTCGTCACCCCGGTTGCGGTCTCCGCACTTTGCTTTTTGGAGCCAGCGGCTGGTTGTCGAGGGATAGAGGGCGGCACACTCGAGCTGATGCGAGCGAACTTACATCACATCCGCTCTCGGCTTCAACCGCGCAGAAAAGGCAGGTTCCCCGGGATTCGGGTCTCAGCCTTACGGCCTCGGCCCGGGTTGCTGAAAGGGAGCTTTTCTCGCAAGAGTGCGCGGTACAATCCGAAACGAAACCGCTTTCAAGGCGTCGGGTGACGCTCTCGGCCCGGAAAGAGACTTTTTGCGAACCTCAGCCCGAACACCGACGAATTTTTTACATCGGCTTGACACGTAGGTGACACACTACGGCCACTCAGGAGCTAAAGTCGCGCCGCGATTAGTTAGGGCTGGACATGCGGAGGTGCAGGGCCTGTTGCCTTCACAGATGAGGAAGTGTAGCTTTTGAAGGGGCCAAGGGGTGGTGGAAACGAGTGAGCTTTGGCCTGCTCGCAGAAAGCCTCCGCGCTTTGGAAGTCTCAGTTCTGGTCAAGTGCAACGTATATCACGGGCCCTGCATTCCGTCCTCAATTCTCAAACCATCTCGTACGGTCTTTCAGGGAACGAGAGTGACAGAGGAGTGAATCTTATGATCAAGCGCCATGCCGCTTTAGGAATCCTATCCATTCTCTTTGTCTTAAGTGGTCCGCATTCGCTGTGGGCCGACGACCACGCCTATGTGGAGACTGATTTGGTTTCAGACATCCCGGGCCGCGCAGCCAGCGTCGATGCAAATCTGGTGAACCCCTGGGGTATCGTTGCCTCGTCGACCAGCCCCTTCTGGGTCTCCGATAACGGTAGCGGCCTTTCGACGCTGTACAACGGAGCAGGTACAAAGCTGGGCCTGGTCGTTGCCATTCCCCCGCCGGCGGGAGCGGCTGGTCCGGCTGCGCCTACCGGAATCGTCTTCAATTCAACGGCTTCGGATTTCACGGTCTCCCAGGGCGGGCATTCCGGCAAAGCCTCTTTCATCTTTGCGACTGAGGATGGAACGATCTCCGGGTGGAGCCCCTCAGTAAATCTGGCCAGCGCGATCTTGGAGGTTGATAACTCGGCGAATCCGACCGCGGCGGACGGAGCGGTATACAAGGGTCTCGAACTTGCCACGACGGATGACGGCAACAATTTCCTCTACGCAACGAACTTCCGCGCCGCGACAATCGATGTTTTCAACCAGAATTTCGCGCCCGTCCACATGCCGGGATCCTTCACCGACCCCGACACTCCGGTCGGCTACGCCCCATTTGGCATCCGCAACATCAATGGGAAGCTGTACGTAACCTACGCCCTTCAAAACGCCGCAAAGCACGATGACGTGGCCGGAAGCGGCCACGGCTTCGTGGACGTGTTTGACGCCGACGGGCATCTTATGCGGCGCCTCATCTCGCGTGGCAAGCTTAACTCGCCCTGGGGGATGGTCATTGCGCCTGATAACTTCGGTAAGTTCAGCGATCGATTGTTGGTTGGCAATTTCGGCGACGGCAGAATTCATGCCTACGACCTGGAAACGGGCGAGTTCCGCGGTACGCTTAGAGCCGCGGACGGCAAGCCAATCGTGATTCCTGGTCTGTGGGGCTTACAGTTTGGAAATGGCGCCGCAAACGCTGGTCCGACCACTACGCTCTTCTTTACTGCGGGTATCGATGACGAGCAGCACGGCTTGTTTGGCTCGCTCACCCCCAGTGCCCGATGAAGGCAATTAGCTATCCGCGCAATGCTCTCAGCAGAGTGTTTAGCGCAGGCGGCGTTAAGTGACTTCCACGCACAAATTGCTTGAGTGCTGTTAGATCGCACGGTTTGCCCAAAATGGATTCTTCCGTACTTTTGGGGAAGGGCCAGCGTCATCAGCTCTGCACAAGAATCTGTAAAAGTGTGCAGTCTACGCGGCTTTCTCGAAAGCGACGTTTTCGATCTTGGGCAGCCCAATGGGTACTTCACCAAGAATGAGCAGCATCCCACAGGTTCGCTGCCGAAATGACGCGCCGGGCGAACCATCTAGAGTCGTAAACCGGACGTGTCGATCTTTCGCCTGGCGCTTGGAAACCAGCATCCGACGCGCGTTGCCACATTTCCACAACGACGGCGGCGGGATCCATGTCAGCTATAAAGACCAAAGCCGCTAGAATCACGGGCCTTGTCAGTTTCCTGCGCAGAACCCATAAAGAGACAAAAGTCAGGCGTAGTGAGAGTGAAGAAAGTCTGAACTGCTCCGGCAATTTCCCGCACTCGCGCATGAGTGGGTTCGCCGTCGCCGTGCCCTGCGGTGTCCGATGAAGCACCTGGTGGCAAAGCCGGGCTGCATCTTCATATAGTCATGCGGACGGTTCGTTCGGCAGGGCCTTGTACTCACTGTGCTATGTTGTCCGACCGCATGGACCGGAATCTCGAGCGCGCGTTGTTTCACTGAAGCCAGCGCAGCCCGGGAAGCGATCAGTTCTTCCTCCTCTCGGCAACGTTTTCTCAGGAATTACCTCGTTAATTTCGGCGATATCACCAGACCAAAAAAATGACGCGAAAATGACAGTTCGTTGACTGTGGGATGACAACTCCTTCTTCGGCCTTGCTTACGCTGATCTCGTCCGGTGCCTAGCTGCTAGGAGACCGCCGGGCAATGTCAAAGGAATCACATGCGCGAGGGGCAGAAAGTAGGGGTTGTATGAAAACGAAGAGCCTTATTCTTATAGCTGCTTCAGCAGCGATGATTTGCATTTGCAGCGGGCAGACTGTGAAGGCAGGAAGTCCTCCCACTTTATCAAGTAGCAGCCCGGGCACAGCCACCGTCAGAGGCGCAGTCAAGTTCGAGGGCAAAATGGCCAAGCCTACACCCATCAACATGGCGGCTGACCCAAGCTGTGCGAAACAACATCCGACTCCAGTTTTGAGTCAGGACGTGGTGGCCGACCCGAAAGGCGGGTTACAAAACGTGATCGTGTTCATTGCTGATGGCCTCGGCGACCGTACTTTTGACGCCCCTAATCAACCAGCAGTGATCGAGCAGAAGGGGTGCACGTATCAGCCTCACGTGCTGGCTTTGCGAGCGAACCAGCTACTGGAGGTAGTCAACCATGATCCCACTACCCACAATATCCACCCTACGCCAGCCAACAATCGGGAATGGAACAAAGCTGAGCTTCCGGGCACGAAGGTCGACGAAGCATTTGCGCGCGAGGAGATCGCGATTCCGGTGAAGTGCAATATCCATCCCTGGATGCGGAGCTATGTCGCGGTGTTCAAACATCCGTACTTTGTCGTCACCGGCAAGGATGGCAGCTTCGATCTAAGCAGTCTGCCGCCAGGTACCTACACCGTTGAGGCTTGGCACGAAAAACTCGGCGCAGCAACCCAGAAGATCACCGTTGGTGCGGACGAAACCAAGACCGTCGATTTTATCTTCAAGCCACGGCCCGGAACGTAACGCCAGTGTTAACTGGGCCGGGACCCGGGCACGTCAAAGCATGAAAAGCAGTGAACAGCCACCAGATTACCAGGGATCGAGAGCTCGCTCTTGCGCGCGCAATGGCTAATCGAGCCAGAGATCGCGGTCTCGCCCAAGCCCACGAGAAGTGGCTGGTCGGACGAACGCGAAATTGATGTGAGCGGCTTGCGTAGGAAACTGCGCACTGTTTCAAATTCGGCTGCCACCGCGGGCCTGCAAGGAATTCGCGGAACCATGAATTGCGACATTTCGGCGAGCTCTTGGCCGACTCTACTTTCTGTCTCGCTCGTTTCAGTTCACACGAGAATTCTGCACTGAGGTCAGCGCCCAATTCGATGCGACGCTTGCACCATGAACGCTGTCTTCGTCGCATTAGCAAGCCCCCCGTCGAGTGTTGGGCAATGTCCCGATCCTTTTCGGCGGCTTTGTCCTTGTCGGGAGCGTCGCCGCCAAGTTTGCCCACGTACCAAAGGTCGTCACCGAACTTGGGGCCATGGGGCTACCACTCCGATACCTTGGAGCGTGGCGCCTTGAGAATGGCGGCCAGTTCTCCGCTCGTCTCCCTGGCCCCGCTCGCGACTGGTGTTCCAGCTCTCAACATCCGAGACGGAGGTAGAACGTTAAACCCACCGAACACCCAATCAACAATCGAAAACAAATGGTTTCAACGATTTCCTGTGGGTTCTCTTTCTCTGGGTAACAAATAGGCCATTTTAGGCGTGCTTGTTACCAAATTTTGTTACCAAGTCTCCATGGCGTTCACGAGACAGCGGCGACCAGCGGAATGAGGCTCGGAGAGCTGCATCACCGATCCATCACACACCGGTCGTGCACGTCGTGCTAGCATGGGACCTTGCGGCGGCGCAGTCTCCAACTCGCCTCAATCGCCGTTCTGCTGGTGGTTTTCGGGGGTCACATCGCGGAACTCCTGGATCACTGGGACCACACACTGCAAACCGGCAACGACATCGAATCCGTTCTTGTCGTCTTGGCATTAACAGCCGGTGCCGTGCTCGTGGTTGCAGGAGCGGTTGCGGTCGCAGTCGCTAGAACTCAGGTTTCCAGGACCGCCTCGCCGACCGTGTGCATCTGCACTGGACCGCCGCTTCTTATTGCAACCACGCATTCCCCGCCCCTGTTAACTCTTCGCGTCTGATCGTCGCTCCTCCCGCACAGAGTTCGCGGTTTCTCTGCCCCAAGGAGCGAAAATGATTTCTATTACCAGCACTGCTCGCATTCGAGCCGCAGCCGTTGGCATTTCATTATTGTTCCCGGCGTTCGCAGCCGGCCAAGTGTCGAGGACAACCGGAACCGTTCAAGGCAGCGTGGTCGTTCAGACCGGAAACGCGGTTGTCGGCGCCAGCATTCAGCTTATGAATCCTTCAACGAAACAAACGCGCGCCGCAGCGACCGATTCGAGGGGCACGTTCCTGTTTGCTGGAGTTGCGGTTGGAACCTATCAACTGAGAGCGGAGTCGCCTGGCTTCGCTGCTTATCAGAACAATGCAGTCGAGGTCAGCCTCGGCAGTGTCACTTCTGTTGCCATCCGTCTCGTGCCCGCAACGGTTGAACAGCAAGTCACCGTCTCAGGTGAACCTCCGCCGATAGACGTGACGCAAACGACGCTCGCAACCACTGTCGGGCCTGAGCGGATCGCAGAATCGCCGGTCGTCACGCGCAGCTACCTAAATTTTGTGCTTCTGGCGCCCTCGCTAAGCCAATCCAACAATCCGCGCAACGCTGCCGCCTCGGGCGTGCTTGCAGACAGCGGCTTCACCTTTGCCGGTCTTCGGCCCCGCAGCAACAGCCTCTACATTGATGGCGTAGAGAACAACGACGAGTTTGATGGCTCGGTTCGCACCGAACTTTCACCGGAGAGCATTCACGAGTTCCAGGTCGTGAACAACGGACTCTCTGCCGAGTCGGGCGGCGGAGCGGGCGGCTCAATCAACGTAGTCACCAAGAGTGGCGCAAACATTCATCACGGCGACGCATTCCTATTTGTCCAAAATGGTGCACTGAATGCGCGGGAGGCGCCGACCAACGAGACCACGCAACCAGGGCTCAATCGGGAACGCGTGGGCTTTGCTCTAGGAGGACCGATCCTTCATGACCGCACGTTTTACTATTTCGGTGGCGAGCAGGAACGCTCGCGCGGCGATGATAGCTCGCTTATCTCACCGTCGGTCGCGTCCAGCATCAATTCGTTTCTCAGTTCCGGCGCATCCCCGCGCCTGCACACGCGGCAACTCAACTCAGGCACCTTCCAGGTAGAGCGGGCCGAAACGGAGGCGTCCGGCCGCCTCGATCACCAGATCAACGCCAGACATTCTCTTCTTCTGAAATACGCCTTCACCGACAATCGCGAGATTGGTGACGCATTCAACCTGACCGGCCTGGCTGATCCGAGCGCTCGGGGGAGCAGCTTCACGCGTGATCAAGGTCTCACCGCTGGTCTCAATTCAGTTCTCAGCGCCTCCACCGTCAACGACGCAAGCTTCCAGATCAGCCGCCGGAAGCAAGTGCTGAGAACTACCGATCAAACCGGGCCAGGCCTCCAAATCGCTGGGCTTGCCGAGTTTGGCAGGCCGTATTCAGGCAATGGCGAACGAACAGAGGACCACTACGAAGTTCTTAACACCACTTCGATGTTGCGAGGTCGCCACCTGCTGAAGTTTGGGGTCGACCTCGACCAAATCCACGAAACGGCTTCGGTTAGCGACGGTTTCGCCGCCTACTACATTTTCCCAACCCTGACCGCCTTCTTAGCCGGCACCCCTGACGAATATCTCCAATCCTGGGGCATTCCGGGCACGCAGTTCGCGGTGACGAGATACGCCGGATTCGTTCAGGATCATTGGACTCTTACGAAGCGGCTCACTCTCGATGCTGGCGTGCGCTATGAATTCGAGCAACTGCCATCAGCTGTTCGCTCGGATACGAACAATTTCGCGCCGCGCGCCGGTATCGCTTTCGCTCCGTCCGACCAGTGGGTCCTGCGCGCCGGCTTCGGAATTTTCTACGACCGCTACCTCTTGGCTGCGGTAGACCGCGGTTTGGAGTGGAACGGAGCAACTGCGTTGCAACAGGTCGCGTACGGATCGCTGGCCGTGCAGATCTTCAATGGCGTGCTGGGCGGCGCACCGGCTACTCCGATTGCAGCTGTTTTGCCATCAATTTTCAGAAACTCACCGAACCTCGCCACTTCATATAGCGAGATCGCAAGCGCGGGAGCGCAACGGCTAATCACCAAAAACCTTACGGTCAGCGCCACATATCTATTCGCTCATGGGGTCAAGCTTCCGCGTACCGTGAATGTCAATCTGCCGCCGCCAACCATACTGACCTCGGCCAACGCGTCAGCGCTCGGGTTCAGTGCCGTTCCGCCTCAGCAACTTGGCCGGCTCGTGTTTGGGCCGAGCAGGCTGAATCCCGTTTTTGACAACGTCTACGAATGGCAGAACGATTCCTGCTCTACCTACCACGGCGCCTCCATTTCCGTGAATCGCCGCTGGGCAAATGAGGTTGAATTTTCGGGCAGCTACACGCTGTCGAAGACGATCGATGACGCTTCCGATTTCAATACGCAGCCCCAAAACCCATACGCTATTCGCGCGGAACGAAGTCTTTCCGCGAATGATCAGCGGCATCGGTTTGTCTTCAGCGGTACGTTCGACTTGCCGTTTGGGGAGGAGGAGGGAGGCAAAAAGCCGACCGGACTGATGGCAAAGTTGTTTGGGAATATCGAAGCCGCGCCGATTCTGACGGTCGGCAGCGGGAGGCGAATCAATCCGCTGGTGGGTTTCGATGCCAATCGCAACGGCGCGTTCCCGCTCTCATCGCGACCTCTGGACTTCCCGCGCAATGCGCTCCGCACCCCGACTCAGGTCGAACTCGATCTCCGCCTGCTTAGGTATTTCAAAGTCGGCGAGCACGGCAAACTCGATCTCGTGGCCGAATCGTTCAACCTGCTCAACTATACGAATGTGGCCGCGGTAAATCCGTTCTTCGGCCCCGGCACTGCTCCAATTCCAGCGTTCGATACGCCAGACAGGGCCGGCATCGCACGTCAGCTTCAATTTTCGATTGACTTTGAGTTCTGAGCAGCAATTTCCGAGCACGGCGCAGGAGGAAACTCATACTTTCTTAAAGGGTTATTTACGATCGTCTCGAACGCCGTCGTGTTCTTCCTCAACGGCAGCAGCAATTGTCCTCCTTTGTTGCGTGTGTACTCACCTTGCAGTGGATCCCTCCGTGATCGGGATACGATGACTGCAGAGACGACACGGCACCCCGTCGTGAACCTTAACTGATTTTGGAAGAGTCAACTTTCTACCGGCGATGCAGATGTGATTCCAAACGAGATCACAAGGCAAAGACCACACTTGGTACAGTTAGTACCAACTCTGCTTAACGAGATTCACGAAAGAGGTTGGAAACAAAGCAGTGTGGTGAGCGCGGAAGGAATCCCCAACGAAACGTAATTTCAACTACATGCAGGGCCATCACGGATGACACGAAAGGCTACAGATGTTACTGCTAAACCGACAAACAGAGCGCAAACGAAGCGCAGACAATGGCCCGCAAAACTTTTCACCTTCCAACTAAGGTGCGAGCAATATTGAATTGATATCTCTATGCGTGATCATATTTAATGTGGTACTTGATGATGATCGTGGTCTATTGGCGGACGGTCTTTTTGATGCTCTCTCTTCCATTGCGACGAAATACATACCGGACAATCGGACGATCAACAACACCGCTGCCACGCCTATTAGGGCAGGTCATGTGGTGCATGTTTTGCCTGTGGCCTGCTCCAGCGATTGCTTAGACGCCCCTGCACCCCCCGGCAGGCGCTGCTCCCCCGCTAAGGCGCACCGGCGTGTCGCTCTCTCCCATAAATGGACGGCACAGCCCGAGGAAAGAAACGACAATGACTGACGGCTCAGAGCAGTGCGCTCATCACAGCGAGCGCCCCCAAAAGGCGAAGAACGCAACCAGGACAGTCAAGCCAGCCAGCACCTTTGGGGCGTGGTTCCTTTCGGTTTCCGGCTCCAGCTCGCGGCGCATATTGGCCCGCACCCGCTCGATGTCCTCCAGGGTAGTCACCGCGGCCTCCCAAATAGGGCAACCGAAACCATTGCCCGCAGCCAGACGAGGAAGCCGAAACCCAAGGCTCTCCAAACTAATAGCGGAGCCAACATCATCGCCAACGCAGTTCTCGCCCAGGATCCACTACGATGCGTCATTTTCCTCCTCCGTCTTGACTAGGACCGCAGTCGCCGCTTTTGGCACTCGCGATTCTTCCTTTGTCTCCCACTTGGCAGGCTGGGCACCTGTCAGCTGAACCAGCGTGGGACGGGGTGGCTCCTTGAGAACGTGCTCGCGGTAGAGCTTCTCCATCCGGGCGTTATCCTCATCCCTCCTCCATTTTTCGTCTCGCGCTCGAAGTTTTTCCTCGCGCGCATTCTTTGCCACCCCTAACGCGTCCAGATCGTGTTGTTGCTCCTTGGTGACGAGCTCGTCCCGCACGGCCAACGAATGCTCAGCGGATTGCAAACCCACCCTCTTTCCGCCTGCGAAGATTTCATGCCGCCCGTGCTCTTCATACCACTTGGTCAGACTGGCGGTCACGTGCATCTTCTCCACGATCTTGCGCCAGCCGATGCCGGTGTTGTACGCACAGAAGGAGATCTCGCCTTGCTGGGTCGCGTATGGGATGATGCATTGCTCGGTGCGGCGGAAGTCGTAATTGAACAGATCCTGGAACCACATGCCGGCGATCACGAGGAAGGCCCAGCGGTCGCTACGCCGCTTCTCGACATCCTCCCTCGTCCTGTCCGCTGACACTTTTCCGTAGTCTCTGCCAGTCGCTCCGTAAACTTTGTCCACTTTCCTGAAGAGATCGAGGATGGTGAAGTGCCGCGGGGCCTTAAAGGGGTTGTAGTTCCTAAACACGGCCAACACCATCCCAAAAACCGACAAGAATCTGCCTCGCGCCGCGTCATTAATCTTGCTGACATCGCTGGCAAGCCGCTCCATGTTCACAAAGCGGGTGAGCGGGACCGCCTCTCTGGTCACCTTGTCAACGACCGCGACCATGCCCGAGCCGCAATTGGGGTGGCAGCCACAGCTCAAGTGCCCCCAATCGGCCTGGGGGCCGTGCGTGAGGTCGGCCCAATCCGAGAAGGTGCTCATGAAGGAGATCGGGAACCAGTCTCGCGCCGGCTCGCCCAGACCTGCCTGTCTTTTGACGTCATGCGCCAAGTGCGACAGGGTGTACCGTTGCGCCGTGCGCCGTTCGTCGCTTATGCCTTCATCGCGCCCCGTGAAGGAGACGGGCTGGAAGGAAAGGAAATCAATCCTGTCGCTGTTGTCGATTGCGAACTTTATAATCCGCCCGACCTGCTCGTTGTTAATGCCGTTGACGATGGTGGTAACAGGTACGATGTCGACGCCTGCGCTATGCAGGTTCTCTATGGCTCTGAGCTTCACGTCGAACAAGTTCCCGACCTTGCGGTGGGAGTTCGCGGCATTCCCGATGCCGTCAAACTGCAGATAGACGAGGCGGAGGCCGGCCTCAAAGGCCTGCCGGCAGAACTCCGGGCTCTGCGCGAATTCGATTCCGTTCGTCGCCGCCTGCACGCTGTTGTACCCCAGTTTGCGTGCATAGCGGATGGCATCTAGAAAGTAAGGGGATAGGGTCGGCTCCCCGCCGGAGAATTGCACCGACATTTGTCGTCGGGGCTTGATCGAGATGGCATTATCGAGCAGTGTCTTGATGTCGTGCCAGGTCAATTCGTGGACGAAACCCACTTGATTCGCGTCCATAAAACACGGGTCGCACATCATGTTGCAGCGGTTAGTGAGGTCAATCGTTAAGACCGATCCCCGGCCGTAACGAATGCTGCTGCTGCCGTGCTTGTGGAGCTTCTCGTCGTTGTGCGCCCGGACGTCGCGACCCGGGAAGACCTTTTCCAAGTGCTGGGAGAATGCTGCATCTATGGACATCACGTCTTGGAAGCGGCCGTGCTGCGGGCAATCCTTCACCATCAGGATCTTGCCGTCCTGTTCGATGATCTGCGCCTTGATCTCGCCGGGTCTTTCGTCGGTCAGAGCCGAAAGCGGCTTCTTGCCATCCAGGATCTCTTGGCGAATTTCCGGCACGCATTTCGGACACAGAGAGTCGGTGGTTCGGGGCCAGCCGAGCTGGGGCTTGGTCTTCTCCCAGGACTTAAGCAGTGGTTTGTCGGACCACTTGGGTTTGAATGAAGGGTTCGGCTTGATTCGGTTCAACATCTCAAACACGACCCAAACAGCACTCGCGGCACAGGAGAGGGCCTTGTCTATGTACTTTGCAGGTTTGTGAACATGCATCGTATTAATCCTCGATCACTCTTTGAAGCCTATCCCACAAAATGTATAATGTCAACACAAATATGTTGTCATAATTACGCTGCCGTTTGACATTTACGTTTGCTTGTACTACCGTTTGTCCTGTATCCGTATGAGTACAGCGTTTCCACTACTCCGTACTAGCGCCATGCGAGTGGCAGCGGCGGAACTTATCCGCAAAGGCCTGATCGAGGGGAAATTCCGCCCAGGGGAAAGCCTGTCTGAGCCTGCCTTGGCGGCTGAGCTGGGAGTCAGTCGGGGTCCGGTGCGGGAAGCTTTGCTAGTTCTGGCTCAGGAGGGTCTCATCGTTCACAACCAGAACCGCGGTTTCTCGGTGCCGAAGCTGGGGCCGGAAGACCACAGGCTGATCACGGTCGTGCAATTGCCGCTTGAGACTCAGGTTCTGATTTTGGCGAGAGAGCGTGCGAGGGAACTGGACATCCGGACCCTGGAAGAGATCAAGAAACGTCTGGTGGACATCTCGCTTAAGAAATTAAACGCTCTCGTGCATCTGGAGTTCCACGAAAGGATCTGGGAGCTGAGCCGAAACCCATGGCTCGAGGCCGCGCTGCGGCGGATCATGGTGCCGTTTTTCGCTTTTACCTCGATGGTGCATTCTGCGCTAGAGCTCAATCCGCAACTTCTGGATAAGCAGCACCAACTTTACCTGGACTTCCTGCAGGGGAATTCCACGATGACCGCCGAAGAGTGTGTTCGGTTTCATTTCCAGTTCGACTTCAGCGGCGGGGGAGAGTTCTCTGCGACCGTGACCTCTCGAGAAAGCGAAACGAGGTCATCGCTGAAACCGAAACCTTGGCAAGACTGAAAACCCTATACCGCGGAGCTGATTCGTATCCCTGTATTCGCGTTTCGAAATCAACTTATTTTCGATTCTTCGTCAGGGAAGCATTGTAACGTCAGTAACAATGATATCGAAGGTGTCCCTGTCCCTACGCGACCAACAAAAATTGGCGAGCATGCAAGAGTTCCAATTCTCTGCATACGCACCTCTCGTTGAGGGGAGGCGAATAATAGGCCAGAATAGCCCAAAACAGAAGTCTGCACTGCGCGCCGTTTGGCGCTTAAATAGCCGCCGGAGCGCGGCACACATTCGAAAGCTTCCAAGTGCGCCATGCAGGCGATTGCGACCGTTTGTGAGCATTGCAAGTGCAGGGTAATCGGGCATGGTGTGGAGGTTGGTGGTCGCTTTTTCTGTGCGCTCATTGTATGAGGTCTGCCACCTCCGCTGATGTCAAAGATCGCGCAGCCTAGCTAACTTTTTCATGCCCTTCGGGCCCAACGAATATGGAAACGTCTAGGCAGCGGCCTAGATCCTTTCCAGGAACTCCAGAAGTCATGACGAATAAACTGCGTAGGAACCGGGTGAAGGTGTGAGTGTTGTCCGTACCCTTCGTCCCTGACATGCTGTCCTCATTCACAGGTCCAAAGCGAATCTCGGTAGCCACCAGCTTGTCTTCTGACCCGGTTACGTGGATGACAGCCTTATCCCCGGCTTTCAGATCCTTCAGGGTTGCTGGTGAGCCACTCTTTTGGAACTTTGTCGATGCGCTCAAACTGACGGTGACCGTCTTCTTGGATGTGGTTTCGACGGTAATGGAATTGTCAGGAATGCTTGCAACCGCGCCCATCATCTGCTTCTCATTTCCATGGGCGAACATGATTGCTGAGAATGCTAACGCTAGTGCGAATACTGTGATTGTCCGTTTCATTGCTTCTCCTCCTTAGGGATGCAAACCTTTGGTCGGTTTCGGTGATTGCTTGGTCGGTTCCCCCTTCAAGAACTGTTCTTCTTCTTTTTCCTGCCGCCGCTCTGTGGGGCTCTTCGGATTGAGAGACTCCATCTCGCGTTCCTCTTCGTGCGTAAGGAGGGGAAGATGCCGTATGAAAAGCACCAGCTTCCAGCTGTCCTCGTCTTTCTCCACCGAGCCCCATGCAGGCATTCCAGTGAGCCGGATGCCGTTTGGATGGTGCAGTAAAGCTCTCGGTCCTAAGATTCTGAGTGTCGGACAGCTGCCGAGAGAATCCAGGGTGAACCTGAAAACGGTCCGCTACTACGAACGGCGTGGCCGGCCGCCCAAACCAGGCCCGCGGGACATCAGGCGAATGTCGTGAGCACTTTTGTGCGGCGAGACCGCGAGAGCGCGAAGTGTGCCGGCGAGCTGGACTAGAGCATCAGGGGCGTCGCACCAGGAACATTTCTAGCCGCCGTCGGAGCGGACAATGAAGAAAAACAGGAATTGAACCCGCAACTTTTGGTTTCAAACAAGGTCGTGGCGGACGTCCTGGAACAATGCGCAGAAATCGGCGATTCGCATCATGCAATCGCGGAAGGCCTGATTCAGCAGTAACGTCTGCGCCGAACTGGGCGAGGTGGTAGCCGGCCAGAAGCCGGGACCGACCTCGCAGACGAACTTATCGTCTTTGACGGCACGGCAAGGGCACTCGGGACGTTGCGGCTGCCGCAGTGGCATATGAACGCGCCACGAAACGTGGACGCGGCACGCGGTTTCGCTTTGAAGCACAGATCACACCGACGCACCGTGATCTCACTATGTTATAACTGTACCATTTTGTGCTATGAGCGTATCTCGTAAGCCACAACCCGCCTCTTGGCTCTTTCTTGTCTTCACCTTGCCGACCGCAAAAGCGAGCGAACGTGTCGGTGTTTGGCGAAAGCTTCAGAGATATGGTGCTGTCGCCCTTCCCGCCTCGGGCTATGTGCTCCCCAATAATTCCATGAACCAGGAGCGCTTCGAGTGGCTCGCCACGTCCATTCGCAGCTCAAAAGGACAGGCTGCCGTCGCCCAAGTGTGGTCCTTTGACGAGCTTAGAAACGAGCAGATCGAGCACATGTTCAACGAGGCCCGAACCCGCGAGTATCAAGTCCTCGAAAAAGAATTGAAAAAGTTGGCGAAGCTGTCAAACCGTGGCAAGTCGGAACCGGGCGTTGTGCGCCTGAAGAGGCGCTTACAGCAGATCGTTGAGATTGATTTCTTCGGATCTCCTATACGTGCTCGAATCGAAGAGGCCGTCGGTCACCTCGCAAGTGATCACGGCACAGAAAAAGAAAGAGAAGGTAAGAAGAATCCCAAAGACTACGTTGGGCGCGCCTGGATCACTCGTCCACAACCTGGGATCGACCGCGTCTCTTCTGCGTGGCTGATTTTGCGCTACATTGATCCTCACGCGAAGTTCGCTTTCGACAAAGACCCACGGCGCCATCCTCACGCAATTCCTTTCGACATGTTCAACGCCGGCGGTTTCGGTCACGTTGGCAACGACTGCACCTTTGAAACCCTCGTGAAGAGCTTCGGCATTAAGGATTCCCGGTTGAGGCTTGTTTCGCAGGCGATTCATGATGCGGATTTCGCGGACGAACAGTTTGGAAGGACCGAAGCGCTTGGGATCGATCGAATATTAGACGGATGGAACAAACAAGGGGTGGCGAATGAAGAAGTGTTGCGCAGAGGCATGGAGATGATCGAAGGGCTTTACAACGGAATCCGTTAAAAAGGAGCAATCATGACAATCATGACTAAGAGAATTGATGTGTTGGCGCTGGTTCAACTTTTTGTCCTGAGCTGCGCGGTGGCGGCGCAAACTGCTCCGGCTGCTAATGATTGGAAAGCAGTCGAACAGGCTCTCGGACGGTCAGGCCAACTGCAAGGCGATGGAGCTTACAAATTCGGACTGCCACGCGGGGACCTCAAGGTTACTGTCGATGGCGTGCAGGTGAAACCCACACTTGCGCTCGGATCATGGGTCGCGTTCAGCAGCCCCGGTCAGGACGCGATGCTAATGGGCGACCTTGTACTAGCTGAAGACGAAGTCTCGCCGGTGATGTTGGCACTCGAAGAAAACGGGCTGCAAATCACGGCGCTGCACAATCACGTTCTTCATGAGACGCCCCGCGTGATGTACATGCACATTGTGGGCCACGGGGATGCAGTCAAATTGGCTGGCTCGGTGAGGCACGTAATGGCGTTGACGAAGACGCCCGCTCCCACTCAACCCCCGACTACTCCGCCTGCTTTCGATCTGGACACTACAGCCATTGATGAAGTTCTTGGGCACAAGGGGAAAGTCAATGGAGGCGTATATCAGGTTGGAGTTCCCAGGGCCGAGAAGATAACCGAAGCTGGAATGCCCGTGCCTGGTTCCATGGGGCTCGCAACGGCATTGAACTTTCAGCCGACGGGCGCAGGAAAGGCAGCAGTCACGGGAGATTTTGTTCTTCTAGGCACCGAAGTCAATCCGGTGATCAGGGCCCTCCGGCAGAACGCTATTCAGGTTACAGCCATCCATAGTCACATGCTTGAGGAACAGCCTCGTCTCTTCTTTATGCATTTTTGGGCGAATGACGATGCGGTGAAGCTAGCGAAGGGCCTGCGAGCTGCGCTGGATAATACAAACTCAGCAAAATGAACCCAGAAATCAACCCGGTCGTGCACGAGCCAACGAGAGTGTCTCTCACTCAATTCGTTAGATATTTTCTGTGGCTCGGTACCGTGGGATTTGGTGGACCGATTGCTCTTGCGGGACACATGCAGCAAGACCTGGTGGATGATCGCGGCTGGGTGGGCAAAGAAGACTATCTGGAAGGTCTCGCCCTGGCGCAACTCGCACCGGGCCCCCTTGCAGCGCAGCTTGCAATTTATCTCGGCTACATTCGGGCGGGCGCGTTCGGAGCTACTGCGGTGGGTGTGGCATTCGTGCTCCCATCCTTCATCATGGTCTTGGGCCTCTCGGCGGCGTACGTCCGCTTCGGAGGCCTTCCCTGGATGCAAGGCATGTTCTATGGGATCGGCGCCGCCGTGATTGGAATCATCGCGCGTTCAGCTTTTAAGCTGACCAAGCTCACCCTCGGCAAGGACAAGTTGTTGTGGGCAGTATTCGTGCTACTGGCGGTCTCGACGGCATGGACCTCGCAGGAGATCATTTGGTTCTTCCTGCTGGGTGGAGTAGTGAACTTGTTGGTGAAAGCCTTCCCTAGCCTTTTGCCGGCCAGAAGCGCGTTGTCGTTGGTCTTCGTGCCGCCGCCAGTCGCGACATTTGGCGCAGGCGGCACGTTGTTGCAGATCTTCATGTACTTCGCCAAAGCTGGAATGTTCGTATTCGGAAGTGGGCTCGCTGTCGTACCCTTTCTCTACGGTGGCGTGGTGCAAGGGCACCACTGGCTGACCGACCATCAATTCGTGGACGCGGTCGCAGTTGCGATGATTACGCCGGGGCCAGTGGTGATCACGGTCACATTCATTGGGTATCTGGTGGCTGGCGTGGCGGGTGCGTCGGCGGCGGCGCTGGGTATTTTTCTGCCGGTGTATTTGGTTGTCGTGTGCCTCGCGCCGTCGTATAAGCGCTGGGCGAAGAATCCCCAATTGAACGCTTTCGTGCGCGGCGTAACGGCGGCGGCTACCGGGGCGATTGCGGGGGCGGTGGTGGTCCTTGCTCGTCGCTCGGTTTACGATCTGCCCACAATTTTGATCTGTTTGCTAAGCCTTGCCATACTGTTTCGCTGGAAAATACCCGAGCCAGTTCTTATCGCGTGTGCTGCCGTTGCCGGATTGCTCTTCCACCATGCGTGAAAACCCCACATGTCAGTCGTTTCCGCTTGGCGCCATGATCCGCAGAACCGGATGACCATCTATATCTTGCAAGGGGAAGTAGACCAAATGCGTTTCCGGGTCGACGCAAACCGTGTGCGCGTGAGGCTTGGAAAAGGCGCCTTCGGTAACCAACGTCTTCCCATTCTCGCGGAATATAGTCACGTTTCCGGATTCTGCTGACACATACAACCGCTTGAGTCCAGGGTCGAGCGAGAGTACGTCGGGGTCTTTTCCGACCGGATACGTCGCCAGCACTCGCATGTTCGTGAGATCGACCACTGCCAGCTTGCTATTGTCCTCTCCTGCTACAAACGCCAGTCTGGCATTCACGTCGAGGGCAATCCCGTGCGGACTCTCGATTCCAGTCACGGGGTAGCGCCCAATGATCTTGGCGTTTGCCGGGTCAATCGCCACGAGTTCGTTTTTCGTGAACAGCAACGAAGATGTGACCTGCCCGCCCCGCCGCCGAGGGGAATCGTGGTAACAAACGAGTTGGTCGTCGCATCGATCACGGCATCGGCGTCTCCATGTTGGTCGGATACGAAGACTCGCTTCGCGCTGGGTGCGTACGCTATTCCGTCTGGATATTTGACTGGTCCGACTCTGGCGATCGTCTTCAAAATCTGCGTATCGACAAGGGCGACTTTGTGCTCTCCGGTTGCCGATGCGTATACTTTGCCCAATTCTGGAACCGCCCAAACGCCGTGGACATTGGGAAAGCCGTCGAGGTTCGCAACAACTTCGCGTTTTTTCGTGTCGAAGACCACTAACTGATCCGCATTCATGTGGGCGATGTAGAGACGGCTGTGAGAGGGGTCGAGACTCTGATAGTCGAAGCGCACTGCGGGACCTGGCAGGGGCACGTCCGCGACCTGCTTCATCAGTGGTGCCGATTCTGCGTTGTCCGAGGGTATCGCGGCTGTTGTGCAGCCGAGTATCGAAACGAATATCGCTAACGCCCCAACATGTCCCAAACCGTACCCTCATTTTCGCATAGGAAGCCTCTAAGTCAACTCACATTCGCCTGGTCACATTCGCCTGGTCTGCAGGCGGACATCAGTATCTTGCGTGGGTGCGGTACGGCATGAAAGCCCGCGCCAGCCTGGTGCGGATTGTCCTGTTCGTGCGTGTCTTGAATCAAGTTCAGACCTCCTCATGGAATTCAGGGTGAGCCGATTTTAAAGAGCAGTGTCAAGTCGGTACCGGGAAAAACCGTTTGAGTCTCATTGAGCGCCGAGCAGAGTTTTTCGAGAACTTCATCGTGAGCCGATTGGGTGAGGTGGTGAATTCGAACGGTCAAGGTTTTGGCATTCCGGTCGGGCAGAAGATCCGCTTCGGTTTCGAAGATCTGCCGGACCAGAGTACAGGCATCGTCAGACCGCCACCCAGGCGTTGCTTTCCCCCATCTGCATTGTCGCTAAGTGCTTTCCATCCGGTGAAGGGATAGCCCAAGCACATCACACTGTTTTCCTGCTCCAACAGCGTCCGCGCCGTGCGGCGCAGGTCAGTGTTTAGCAGCAGCGTTATCCGCCAAGCGACGGCTTCCCTGTCTATACAGGGCTTCCCTGGGATAACTACCGTATTCCAGGGATTTGCATCTACCCTGGACCTGCTAAACGTAAGTGTCCGCCGGAGACATAGCGTGGTGGCGTCGCTCCACTTCTGGTTCTGGTGCAAGCCCTACGAAACAGACTGAATGGAGCCGCTGTTTACCAAGCGTCGCCGTGCTGGACCGGCTCTGCATTCCCGGAACCTCACTCAAAGCAGACCTAGCATTCGCCGTCAAGATCGAGGTATCGGGCCAACCTCAGTTACTTCAGCACACGGTCTGTCACAAAGGAGAGAAACGATGAAAACAATGGTCTCGTGCTTTCTAAGGAGCAGTGGACGACTTGCGCTCATTATTGCCTTTCTCAGCGCGTGCGCTGCGACGTTCTGGCTGTCGTCAGCGGGCGCCGCGTCCAAGACGCCTGCCTTCGGACGGGAGGTGATTGTTGACCACCAGCGGGTCACGGGTGAGCCGAGCATAGCAATCGATTCTGAGGACCGTATCTACGTGTCGGCGCCGTTCGGTTTCTCAACGACCGCCAGCTATGTTTGGCGTTCAACCGACCATGGTGCGAGCTTCCACCTCGTGCCGGGGAATGTGTCGCCTTATGGAAAACCCAATGTCACCTGCGTTGGGGGCGGAGACTCGGGTCTGGCGGTCGATGCTGCCAACCGGCTGTACTTTGTTGACCTGCAGGGACTAACCGACGTCAGCAATAGCGTCAGCTCGGACCAGGGGGCGACCTGGCTTAGCACCTGCAACGCCGCAAATGCTGCGGGTGTCGATCGACCATGGATCACTGCCTTCGGTGACCCGCAGAACGGTGGTGCCCTTTATCAAACAGTTGATCAGGTTGGCCAGTGCATCGGGGCTTGCGACCAGAGTCTAGGCCAGGTGGGCAGCAATATCGTTGAGATCACACGATCGCAGGATGGCGTGACGTTTACCCCGTTGCCGGCCCAGCAGATTGAGCCGGACGGAATTGTTTCAGGCATCGTGACCGATTCCGCAGGCGGGGTCTACATCGCCCACACTGCGTTGGTCGACGGGTTGGGAAATATAGTTGGCGGTTCCGACGCTAATGGTAACGACAACGCTGTCGTGGTCGTCCGGTTCCCCCGTGGCTACTCGAGCCCCACCGCGACTGCGCTGGTGAGTGGCCAGACGCTCTGCCAGATGGACCCCTCAACCTGTAGCACCTCGGTCGCATATCGTGCCCCACTTGACTCGAGCGGCAACAGCACGGTCACCGTCGGGCAAGATTTCAGTCCCATCGCCATCGACCGAGGCGGCAATCTCTATCTGACGTGGTCGCAAGCGCCGGTTGACGCAACCGGAAACCTCAGCGGCTCCAGTCAGATATACATGGCCGTTTCCACCGACCACGGCGCGCATTGGGGCGCACCGGTGCGAGTTACTGCCGCGACCCCCGGTCTACAAACCAATCTCTTTCCATGGATCGCCGCGGGTGATCCCGGCCGGGTTGATATGGTCTGGTACGGAACGTCGACGCTCGGCTCATGCCCGAGCCAGCCGTGTGGCTCTGGCGCAATCCAGGCCCACTGGTCAGTGATGATGGCCCAAAGCCTGAATGCGATTGCGAACGGGGCACCGAACCCCGCGCCCGGCTTCACCACCACGCAGGTCTCAGAAGTTTCCAACCACTACGGCGCAATCTGCACCATGGGGATTGGCTGCTCGACGGGTGGCGACCGAGGCTTGCTCGATTTCCTTAGCGTCACAGTCGGTCTAAGAGGCGAGGCCAATGTGGTCTGGGCCGACGCTGTCAATCAGAACTTCGTCGGTGGTACTTCGTCTGCTCTGATTGGCTTCAACCGCCAAGTTGCTGGCCCGAGCCTCTATGCAAGCGTCGGGCAAGTGAGTGGCCCGGCGCCGGCCAGCGGCAGCGCATCCGGGTCTGTGGATGCCTTCTACTCCGCCAACGGCACGGCGACTGGCGCCTCGACGAACCTGGTGATTCAGTCAGCTGCTGTCACTATGCCTGATTCACAGCATTATCGGTTCAGCATCACAGTGCGAAACCTCAGCACTCTAGTCGTTTCGCCTACACTAGGCGGGACGGATGCAGTCTGGTTAGTGCGCTGGGAAGTACCAGATCCGCACGGAGCAGGACACACCTACTTTGCGGGCATGGAGTCGGACGGCGGCGCAGCACCGAGCTTCTTCGACGGAGAAACGTCGTCCATCAACACCACGCATGGCAAGTTTCTGACGTATCCGCCTGCCCACACAATCCTGGGTAGTTACACGTCTTCCAGCCCTGGGACCATTACGTTAACGGTTCCGGTTACAGATGTGGGTGGCAACTCAAAGGCTACGTTGTATTCCATTACAGGTCTGAGCGTCACCCAAGCTACTGCCTCGTCAAGTGGTGACACCATCTTCAACCAAATAGACTCCACGGCACCATTCGATTTCAAACCGTGACCAGCAAGCAGTCACAGCGGGTCGCCTTGATGTGAAGGTGATCTGCTAACTGGAGGGACCGAGCACTAGCTTTTACGTGGTTGACGAACACTCGCATGAAGAACATCGCGACGGAGGGCGCCGGCTGCGTAGAACGTCGAGGATCTGCTTGAGAGAGCCTAGGCGGCTGGCGATTGCAGAATGTGCTTTACCGAAACCCCGGGTCCTTGCGTGACCGGCTGCTTTGAGGGGTGTTGCGGTTGCCCTTCGGCGGCTACAGTAGCGATGGTGTTGGCGATAGCTTTATCCAATCGGGAATGCAAAGGGCCGAGCGCCGGGATCAAAGGAATTCAATCTCAAAAGTTCGGTCTTCTACTTGACCTTTTGCCGGATGAGTTGATAGAGACGGGGGCTCTCGAATCTCGCCGGTGCCCTCAGAGACGGAATCAGCCCCACAATCTCGCCCGGGCGCATTGCCGTCCAATGTCACCTTGAAGCGAACGGGCTTATCGTCCTTCGTCGGGCCTAACACCAAGTGCAGGTCGCGGCTGTGGAACCGAAACACAATCTTGCCGGCTGCTGCCTGAAGCACAGCGCCCTCGGCCCCGACCTCCATATTCCGCTCAACCCCATTGATTCAACCTGGGTCTTACCGGTGAGCTATACGTTTTTTCCTGCATCGTGAACCAATCGTTCGGGCGATGCGAACCGCTCGGTGCGACGATGCTCGCTTCAAGCTACGTGACCTCTTGAAACCGCTGGGCTGAGCGCCGGTCAAGTCCAGCGGCTTCCGAACAGAAGCCAGGCGTGCCGACTCGTCACACGAATGTGACCAGGTCGCAGACTTTCACGTAGGTCCTGTGCGACAAACCCCCGTAAAGAAACGTGATCTAACGCGGATTCCTGACCGGCAACGGGAGTGGCTTTGCGGTGGCCACTCGGCTAGACGACCCCTGGTTGCAAAGACCGGTTCTCAGCATCTGCAAGGCGGTCTCTTCGTCCACTGGGCGTGAAAAATAGTAGCCTTGCGCATACTCACAGTCGATCGCTAGAAGCTCATTTACCTCTTCCAGAGTCTCCGTCCCCTCCGCTACCA
>Ga0209055_1000551_pt1 | contig 26479 bp, 28 predicted proteins | sample GraSoiAngelo_110_FD_185875 | JGI IMG/M metagenome (GOLD analysis project Ga0209055, IMG submission 185875) | Grasslands soil microbial communities from the Angelo Coastal Reserve, California, USA - 14_0903_12_30cm (SPAdes) (version 2) | ecosystem: Environmental > Terrestrial > Soil > Grasslands ... | reverse complement strand
GCCTCGTTAGAAGGGGCAGCACAAGAATGGACGGCATTTTCACCGCCAGCACGATCGACAAGTACCTGACCAGAGTATACATCGTCGCATTCAGCCACGGACGCATCAAAGGCTCCCAAGAACACGCTGTAAGACAGGTGATGGGGAAGATTGTCGCGCAGAAAGCATCGCAGCTCACCTACTCCCAGATCTGCCATGAAATGGTCCTCGGAAAAATGGGGTCCGATGTGTACAACGAGGCCAAGAAGGTCTGCCCGCTCCGACACGTGGGTGTGAGGAAATCAAAACTGCTCTCAATGCCTCTAGAAGCAATGCAAAAGGTACCTGAAGTAAAGCCCGCCGAAGAAGAAATTGTAGCACCAATTGCCGAGACGCCCGCAGAATAGTCCAACCGATTGACGCTTCAATTCGGAAGCTCTGGAATCCGGGGCAAATACGGCGAAACCATATCCCCAGATACTGCCTTCGAACTTGCCAAGATTCTTACTCGAGACCTAGGTCCCAAGCTTGCTCTTGCAAGAGATCCAAGACTTTCAGGTCCGGTCCTGAGAGCAGCCTTCCTATCCGCTGCCCTTGAGACAGGAGCGCGGATCACCGATTACGACATAATTCCCACACCAGCATTGGCCTATCAGTCCGGACACACTCACGAGGATGGCGGAGTCATGATTACGGCGAGTCACAACCCTCCAGAGTACAACGGCTTCAAAATTTTCAACTCCAGAGGTGAAACCTTCGATGAGGAGGCCATTCTTCCTCGGAGCAAGTCGAAGAGCACGCCGAAAAATCCGACAGTCAAACCGCTGGAAGTTGAGACCGCCAAACCAACTGAGTACAAAGAGCGCCTCAGTCACATACAGTTCGAAAAAGAATGGCGTATCGTCCTAGACCCCGGGAACGGCGCGACGTGCCAGCTAGCCCCGGAAATATACCGTCAATCTTCCACGAAAGCGACGGCGATGAACTCTTTCCCAGACGGGAATTTTCCGAGTCGCGGCTCTGAACCAACGAGAGATAGCGAAGCCTCACTGTGCAAAGTAGTAACTGCGGCAAAGGCTGACGCAGGGATTGCGTTCGATGGCGATGGGGACAGAGTCTACATAATCGATGAGAAGGGCAATTGCCCGCTTCAAGACAGAGTACTCGGCTCCTACATCACATGCCTTGCAAAAAAGTCGAAGGGACCATTTCTCGTCCCGGTTGATGCCTCTATGGCTATCGAGGAGGCCTCCACAAAGTACGGCGCAAAGCTCAGGCGAGGTCCGGTCGGAGACGCCAAGCTTCTGGTCGAAATGAAAAAGGTAGGAGCCTCGTTCGCGGGTGAACCTTCAGGCGCCTGGATTCACGGAGAATACAATCTCTGTCCCGACGGAATCCTCTCGGGGCTCCTTTACCTCAAGCAACTTGAAACGCTTGATCTCTCAGTCTCCGAAGCGGTCAATGAGATTCCGGAATACTTCATGGTCCGGAAGAGCGTCAGTGTCACAAAGAAAATGTCCGCGAGCTCAGTAACGAGTCTCTCACGAGAACTTGAGAAAGTTATCGGAAAGGACTCCACCATTGAGACAAAGTTTGGAGTCCGGGTAAGCTCTGACGATTCTTGGGTCTTGGTCCGAGAGAGCGGCACAGAACCAGTCATACGGATTACAACTGAGTCAAAGCAGCGAACAAGGGCGAATCATATAATGAAAGAAACGCTCTCTTTAGTCAAACGGGTCCTGACGGGGAAGGCCTAGTTGAAGGCGGTTGTCTTGGCTGCGGGCCGAGGCGAGAGACTCTGGCCGCTCACCGAAGACACTCCAAAGCCACTCCTCCCGATCGCCAACAAACCGATTCTAGAGCGAACTTTGGAGGCGCTGGCGCGTGCTGGCATTAGCCAAATAATCCTAGTCGTGGGATTCCGCAACGAGAAGATCCGCGATAGACTTGGAAAGGGAGAAGCCATTGGTTCAGAAATAAGATACGTTAATCAAAAAACTCCGAAAGGAACAGCAGACGCTCTCGGAACATGTAGCCGAGAGCTACGGGGCGAGGACACGTTTCTAGTCGTCTACGGAGACGACTACTATGATACCAGCGTCCCCAGAAACTTCTTGGCAAAAGCCAGACGGAACAAAGGCATCTCAATTGGAACGGCCAATGTTCAAGATTCTTCCCCTTTCGGCAAGCTACAATCCAGACAAGGCCTGGTCACAGAGATACGAGAGAAGGCGTCCAAGGCTGAATCCGGGCCGGTGAACGCCGGTATCTACTTGATGGACCATTCGATATTCAGCGCGATAAGAAAGACGAAACGGTCGATACGGGGAGAATTGGAATTGACTGACGCGCTGAAAATTCTCATGAGCGATGGAGTGCCCGTGCACGCGCAGGACCTAGGCTCACGGAGATGGCTGGGCATTAGCTATCCTTGGGATCTGCTCGAAGCCAACGAGTGGGCTGTGGAATCTGAGAGACCCGTTTCAAAAGGGACGGTAGAGAAGGGGGTCCACGTTCGAGGCTTAGCAGTTCTAGAGGAGGGGTCGGTTGTGAAGGCGGGCTCCTATTTGGAGGGCCCAGTTCACGTGGGAAAAAGGTGCCAGATAGGTCCTAACGCTTACTTGCGACCGTATTCATCGATCGGAGATGATGTAAAGGTTGGCGCGGGATGCGAGATAAAGAACAGCATAGTAATGAGGAACACAAAGATCCCGCATCTCTCCTATGTTGGAGACAGTATCCTCGGCGAGGGATGCTCCCTCGGAGCAGGCACCATAACCGCAAATCTGCGATTTGACGAAGCTCAGATCAAGTCAAAGCTCCGGGGTTCCTGGGTAAACAGCAGGAGGAAGAAGCTTGGAGCCATCTTTGGAGACGGCGCGAAGACCGGGATCAACGTGTCGACGTTTCCTGGGGTCAAGATAGGTCGAGGGGCCTGGATCGGACCAGGGGCAATCGTTGACTATGACGTCTCTTCTAACGCAAGGTACAAAGCATCCTGACAGTTCTATCCCTCGTTTCACATGACACACCCGGCGGCGAACAGACCAGAGAGTAGAAACTTTGACTTCAACGACCGAGTACTAGAATCGCCAAATCACTGTGAAACCCTGACTTCTTAGGTGGCTGGGGCAGACCGTTGGGCAAACAATCTAAGATGAAACACCATCACGTACCAGCCATTGAACGTGCCCTGCCGATCGAGCGAATAGTCGAAGTGTTCGAAGAGCGCTTTGGTGATCCATATCTGAATCCTATTGCTGAGCTAACTTTCGAACAGCTCACCGTAGCGTTTCCGGACATACCTGTAGCTGAACTGGAGGAGGGCTTGTCGCACTGGACCAACCATTCGGGAGAGAAGACGCTCTCGACAAAAACCGTTGAAGCTGACGGGCGTGAAAGTCGTGTCTGGTATGTTCATGGACTGGTCAGGCATCGTATCGATTCCTTTTCGCCCAGTTCTGGGCACGTCGCCTTGGGCTAGTAGGCTTGAAACGGTCCCACACGTGATTCTTGTCCAGCTCACCGCTTAAGTCCTGCTGGAACCTGTAAGAAAAAAAATTCTCATTCACCACGAAAATCCTTTCGACCCCCCCGGGGCCTATTCAAATCTCGGGAACTCTACAGAACCATCAGATTCTCTTACCGGACAAATCGCCCGGAACAAGCCCTAATCTGAAAACGGGGCAGGCGATTTGAGGTCGCAGGATCTTCACGCTGATCTCTACGCTTAATCTGCGATCAGAGAAACGGTCGACTGTTCTATTCTGCGCCCTGAAACGTGAGGCTCGCCCGAATCAGTTTCAACCGGCGAGGCCCCTCCTCAAAAAATGTCAAAAGTAGTTGCTCCTCGCGATACAAAACAGCTCTTTGGGAGGTCAGAAGCGCCTTGTCTGGTTACTTACGCCCGGACGCGCTGACGATGCTTACAATATCCCCATGGTTCAGGACGTATGATTCTCCGAGGCGCATTCCGCTCCTAGCGTTGACTCCGTACAGAATGTGCTCGCCTAGATCCGAATGAATGCGGAGCGCGAGATCCTTCAAGGTCGATCCCTTCTGGACAAGGATCGCATCAGGCAGCACGTTCCCAGAATGGTCGGTCCATCGTTCCGGATCCTCGACCGGATAGACAACTATCATGTTTAGCAGCTTGAAGAAGGCAGAGTTGATGCACTCTTGGACCCCGGTCGCACCGTTCGGCGAAAGAACCTGTTTCCTTATCATTTCTAGCGCAGCCTCTTGCTGCGACGTCAGCTTCACGGAGCCCCCGGGAGAAAAATCCGAGTCTCCGGGCTTGTAAGAGATCAAGCCCTTCTCAGCCGCCCGTCTCAACGCGAGTTCCGCTTCAGCCGAAGAAGCGACTGTAAGATTCCCAGTCGCCGCCAAACGCGGCACATTGCTTTTGGAGGAGGGGAGGTCGATCTTGTTCGCAGCGAGCATCATTGGCTTGGACTCTCTCCTTAACAATCCAACCAGACGCATGGTGTCTTCACGAGACCACTGCGCGGGCTTCTCGTTAAGACCGGCTTGCTTGAGTCCTTCTTCGACCTGAAACTTTCTCAGACCTAGTCCACTGAGTCTTTCCGCGACTGATTGGGCCAGCTCCTCAGCGGTCAAACTGCCCTTCCGCGTGATCTTGTCCCAGTCCTTCGAGAGGATCTGGTACATCCACGCCTCAAGCTCAGTCTCAAGGAAGCTGACGTCTTCGAGTGGATCGTGACTCCCCGCCGCGACAGGTTTTCCCTCAGAATCCGTCGAACCCGACGCATCGACAACGTGGATCAGAGCATCCGCCTTGCGAAGGTCGTCTAGGAACTGGTTTCCGAGGCCCTTTCCCGTAGAGGCTCCGGGCACGAGACCCGGACAGTCGATCAGTTCAACAGGGATGAACCTTTCACCATCAATACATCGAGAATTACGAGGCTGATCTTCAACCCCAAGATCCTTGCAGACGCACTTCGTTCGAAGATACGAGATCCCCCGATTGGGTCTGATTGTTGTGAAAGGATAGTTCGCGATCGGTACAACCGTCAGTGTGGCGGCGCTGAAGAACGTGCTTTTTCCCGCGTTCGGCTTTCCTACAATTCCAACCTGCACTTTACTACCACGAAGAAATCAAGTGCTTGAATGAAGGCCGGTAATTCTCAACCCGGCTGTCTTGACATTATATCGGATGTTCAGTGAGACAAGAAGCGCGGTTAGCTGCTCAACAGTCCGCGAATTACTCAAGGGTCCCGCGTCCACACCGTGAACCCCCGGAATCGCCCGGGCGAGTTCTAGCACGACCTTCTTCGCATCCTCGTCATCACCGCAGACTAAGACGTCGCAGTCTACTTGCTTGGAAACATCGTTCAATAGTTCGGCGCTTACGTTGTTGAATGCTGAGACCAGCTTTGTTCCTTTCGGCAGATATCTAGCAGTGAACTCTCCCGCTGACCCATCCCAGACCCCGACTGTCCGCGTCGCTGAGCCCCCGACGGCGGTTTCGAGCGGAACCGTCACGTTGACTACTATCTGCCCGGGCTTGATGGAAGATTTTAGCGACTTGATGGTGTCAGGGAGCGCCGCGAAGGGAACAGTTATGATTAGAATGTCTGCTTTCGATGCTACTTCCGGGTTGACGAGGCCGTAGACCCTAGAACTGCTGCCTATAATTGTCTGAATCTTTGTTGCAGCCGCTTTGGCTTTGTCCGCATCTCTCGATCCAATAATAACTTCATAGCCGTGTTTCGCCCATCTCAGGGCTAGGCCGTAGCCTTCGTCCCCGGTGCCGCCGATTACTCCGATCTTGAGAGTGATCGCCTATCTCCTTCTCCGGCGAGCAGTCTGCGGTAGGCTCTTGATAAGACCTCGACGCATGAGCAGTTCAGTAGACTTGCGCGCGTGAGTGATCATGCCGACTGCCTTCTCATAGAGCTCCTTCTTAGTTAGCCGCGTTCTCGCTAGGCGTTGTTTCACGGCTTGAGCCCCAACGGCGGCCGCCTCTCTGGGGAAGAGTTCCCAGTCGCTCATGCTCGGAATTATTCTATCCTCAGAGAGACCATTTTCTTCTGCGACCTTCGCGATCTCTCCCGCAGCTGCAATGCACATTTCATCGCTAATCATCTTCGCTCTCACGTCGAGCGTGCCCCGGAATATCGCGGGAAACCCAATAGAATTGTTCACCTGATTAGGAAAATCCGAACGACCAGTCGCAACGATCCTTGCACCCGCCTCCTTTGCCTCCCAAGGCCAGATCTCCGGAATCGGGTTCGCACAGGCAAAAACAATCGCCTCATCGTTCATGGTCTCGATGAGTTTGCCGGAAACCACCCCCGGACCAGAGGATGACATGGCCAATAATGCATCAGCTCCCTTAATCGCCTCGCTCAACCCTCCGGTTCGTCCTTCTCGATTCGTCTTGAGAGCCATGTCCCATTTGGCCTTGAAGTCCTCACTCAGGTCGGTTCTATCCTTGCTCAAGATCCCTTTACTATCAACCATAGTTATGTTTCCCGGATTGACACCTGCCTCAACTATTATTCTTGCAACCGCGATGCTCGCAGCCCCCGCTCCTAACATGCAAATCATGGAATCCTTCATCTTCTTTCCAACAATCTTCAACGCATTCATCAGGCCAGCGCATACGACCGTCCCGGTTCCTTGTTGATCATCGTGCCAGACAGGTATACCCAAGTCACTCCTCAGCGCATCAAGAATTTCGAAGCACTTTGGCTGCGAGATGTCTTCCAAATTGACTCCTCCGAAGGATGGCTGCAGCCACCGGACTGCATTCTCTATTTCTTCAGAAACTTTTGTTCCGAGACAAATTGGATAGGCATCCACGCCTCCCAGATACTTGAACAGAAGACTCTTCCCTTCCATCACCGGCAAACCTGCCTCAGGCCCTATGTCACCCAGCCCCAGAACTCTAGTGCCGTCGGTGACGATAGCAACACTGTTCGACTTGTTAGTATAATCGTATACTTTCTCAGGATTGTGCTGAATCTCTCTGCAAGGGTCCGCAACGCCCGGTGTATACCATATCGCAAAGTCGTCGTAGGAGTTAATGGGAACCTTCGAGCTGATCTCAATTTTCCCGCGATAGTAGGGATGATATTTCATGGCGAGTCGGGCCGGCGCGTAGGCCCGCTTCAACAGTTTGACGTCTTGAGCCATCGGAAGCCCTCTACTCTAGAGGATTCTCGGTCCCCTAAGAAGGTGAGATTTAACAGTGTTCAATTCCGCGCGGTCGAGTAAGCCTTATCAGATGTGTTTCTATCCCGAGCCTCGAGACTGCATCCTATGGCCTATTCGCACATGGAAGGCTGGTGGCGCGACGACACCCCCGATTTCCGTGACTGGCTCAGGCGGTCCGCGATCGGCTGGAGAAGGGAGCCCGTCGTGAAGAGAATTCCTCGGCCTACTAAACTCGTGACCGCCCGACGCCTAGGATACAAGGCAAAACCCGGAATTGTCATGGTTAGAGTCCGTGTTAGACGTGGAGGTGCGAGGAAACCGAGGCCGACTTCCGGAAGAAGACAGAAAGCGATGGGATCTTCCAAGTTCACCAGAGCCATTTCCCTCCAGGCCGTCGCCGAGAGACGGGTAGTAAGAAGATACCCGAACTTGACTGTCCGGGATTCCTACCATCTCTATTCTGATGGTATGAGTCACTGGTACGAAGTTATCCTTATGGATCATCATCACCCAGGGCTCCAAGAATAATTTGGTCCCAAGACATAGCAAAGAATTGAACGGTGCAGCAGGCTGGGAATCCTCATGGCGAGCAGATGTATCAGGGCCTGCAGAATCCTCGGATTTGACTGAAGAGTCGAAATGAGCCCCTCAGGCCTCGCGCGATTCATTCGCCTAGGTCAACAGGCTGACCCGGTTATTCTCGATGCCTTAAGCCGCGGTGCTCCTTCCGAGTTTAGACCTGCACTCAGCTATCACTTTGAAGTTGCAGGAAAGCGGATGAGGGCAGCAATGGTAGTCCTAAGCTGCGCCGCAGCCGGCGGAAGAGTCGAGCGAGCTATCAAGCCCGCAGCAGTCGTTGAGATGATCCATAACTATTCACTCGTCATGGACGATCTAATTGATCGAGGAGAAGTCAGACGAGGAAGGCCAACGGTACGCGTTGTGATGGGGGACTCGATCGCGCTGTTAGTTGCCATGTTCTACCGTGAAGTTCTAGACGACTTGATCGAAGATCTACCAGCCAATAGGAACGTCAGAAAGGTTGCGGTGAAGACTATGAAAGAAATAATCGATGGAGAGAGACTGGATCTGTTACTTGAACAAGCAGGCAGAACCGACCCTTACCTTATAAAAAACAGAATCTCCAATCCGACTTTCAAGACATATTTGGACATGGTCGGAAAAAAGACCGCCTCTCTATTCAAAGCGGCGGGCCAAATAGGTGCTTACGCCGCTAACGCAGAAACCCGCATCGTAAATGCTCTCGGCACTTACGGGTGGAAGGCAGGACTCGCATTCCAAGTAATGGACGACGTCTTGGATATTTGTGGAGAGAAGACAGGGAAACAACAAGCCAAGGACATCATTGAACACAAACTCGGAAACGCCGCAATCTTGATCGCGTTGAGATTCCTCTCTCGGAAAGACCGCGAGGAGTTGAAGAAGATAGTCGGATCTGAAAGAGTTTCGACACAGATGCTCAAGAAGGCCAGAAGTATGGTGAACAAGACTCCTGCAGAAAGGGAGTGTAGGGAGATAGCGATGAAATATCTTGAAGACGCCAAGGCGAGCTTATCCGTCTTGAAGCCTTCCCCCTTCAAAGATGCCTTATCTGATCTCGCAGATCAAGTAGTAGCGAGATCTTATTGACGCGCTTTTCTCCATGGGACGAATCTTGTCCCAATGGATGAAGATCCCCTGAGCAGGCTTCCCAAGTTTCCCGATTCCGTGAGATTGAAGATATAGCTCTCGCAGCCGTGCTTGGCCAGCCTAAGCGCCTGCAGCACCTTCCCGCGCATGCCACCTGTTACATCATCACTAGTTGGTTTCAATCCTTTCAACACTCGGATGTAGTTACTTCGATTGACTTCGACGATTAGTTCAGCTTTCGAGGAGGTCTTGGGATTTCCGTCATAGAGGCCGTCTACATCAGAACCGAATAGGACCCTCGAAGTTCCCATCTTCTCACCGAGGAGGGAGGCAATTCGGTCAGCCGACACAATACCGCAACCTCGTATTTCATCGAATGCGACGTCACCATGAATTAGAGGAATCAAGCCAAGGCGCAACGCAGCCGTAATAGGATCGAGAAACGATCTGCCTACCTGCCCCTGTCTGAGCGTCATGAAGCTCATCGGTGCCAACGGAACGAACGGCCTATGCCGGAGAAGGAGACCTACCCCGATTATTCTTGTCAGTTGGTCGAGATTTAGTTCGATTTCGGATACTGAAGATAGCTGAGATTTCTGTCTAAACCCATTTCTGAGCGCGGCCTTTGAGACGAAGGGATGGGCGAAAGAGCCTCCGCCGTGGAGGAGAACCATTGGCCCTGAGTAGGAGACGACTTCCTTGATCGCATTGTGAATTACTTCGAGCCTTGCAGTGGAAGCTTTTGACTTGTCAGTAATTGCAGATCCTCCAAGCTTGACTACGACTGGAGCTTTCATCAATCCCTAGTCTAGAGCAGATTAGCATTTAGCGGCTTCGGGATGACTGTTAGCTTGCTGTGCCGGTAACACGCGCCTTATGATAATCAGGGCTGACGCTCTCAGTTGACAGTCAGAGTTGACAACCAGATTAGAAGTTGAAGATGGTCACCTAGATATTATCGAAGATAAGATCGTTCACACCCTTGGTGAGAGACCCAGCAGTTCAATCGGCGAGATAGCCAGAGACCTCAGGGTCAACCGGTCCACCGCATCGAAGTATCTGCATGTCCTTAGAGCTAAGCGAATGGTCAACTTCCGACAAGTCGGACCAGTCAAACTCTGGTCCTTGGAGGATGAGAAGTAATGGAGACCCGCAGACCCATCGCCCCAACCCTACAGCAGAACGATGAAAGGGCCCAAACAGGCATCCCGAGCCTGGACAAGATAATCGAAGGCGGATTAGCTAGGGGAGACACAATAATCGTTGCCGGTCAGCCCGGAACGGGAAAAACCACCCTCGGTCTGCAGTTCCTCTACCACGGAGCAGTCAGGTGCAACGAGAATGGAGTCTACGCCTCCGTCATAGAGAGCGGTGAAAAACTGAAGCGCAACGCTCGACGTTTCGGCTGGGACCTTGATCGGCTAGAGAAGGAAGGAAAACTCCAACTAGTCTCACTGCAATCCACCATGAAGGCAGGCGTAAGCACCGCACTAGAGACCGTGCTCGAAGCCTTGCATAGCATCAATGCTAGAAGGCTAGTATTCGACTCCCTGTCGGCCCTAATGACGGCGTTCGAAAGCACAGCCGAGGCTAGGAGCTTCCTCCACATCATGCTAAAATTCTTGGAAGCGGCCAACTGCACAACACTGATGATAAGCGAAGTCCCGTGGGGAAAACAACAGTTGGGCACGAACTTCGAGGAATTCTTGGGAGACGGCCTCATCGTTCTTGACGCCAGCTTTGACAATTCGAGAGTGCGACGGCGCATCTACATTCCCAAGATGCGAGGGACAGAACACCGCCTTGAAGGCTATGATTACTATATCACCCGAGAGGGATTCGCCCTAGCACCGACCCCGATCCCACCCGACAAGATCCGGTAATACGATACTGGATCTGAGGGTGCCCCCTCTGGAGAACAAAAGTAGCGGTCGGCTCGATAAGGGGTCCCCAAAAGCAGATCTGATAGAGAAACTGATCGGTTCAGAGACAAAGGCCGAACTCCTAATGTTTTTCCACGAAAACCCTGAATCTACTGACACTGTTGAAGGAATCGCCAATAAGATCCATCGGAACCCGAAGGAGATAGACCGAGACGTGTCGGATCTTGTCGAGCTCGGACTTCTCAAGGAAGTTAGGACGGTATCCTTCAACAAGGCGAGAGATCAAGAGTTGCAACGAGAGATATCAAAGAGACTGATATCGCCTCCATCCGGAGACGAGACGGAGAGATCTTCATCAAGAGAAATGACTGGGATAGGAATAGTTGACGAACTCCTCCCCGAGGGCTATCCTTCGACCTCCGTTGTCTTGGTCATGGGAGATCCCGCTACTGGAAAGACAACACTGCTTACCCAGCTTGTTGTCGAGGCACTCAAGAAAGATAGGAACGTTGTCTACGCAAGCCTCGACGACTTCCCAGATAGCGTGCGAGAATCCATGCGTATGATGGGGATAGATCCACAAAAATACGAAATTGAAGGACGCCGCAGACTCGTTTTCATCGACTGCTACTCTTTTCTTGTAGGGGTAAAGAGCAAAGAGCAGTATAGCGAGGACCCTCAGCGCCTCTCTGACCTGAGTATCGTCGTCTCCAAAGCACTTTCTGAATCCCGTGACCCGAGCAACACCCTGCTGGCAATGGATTCTTTGACCACCTTGTTGCAGAGGAGTGGAGTCAGGCCCTCATTCGACTTTCTCCACACTCTAGTTGCAAAGATCCGAAGTTGTAAAGCAAGTTGCGTAACATCTCTTTCGAGGAAGGCCTTTCATCCAGCAATCATCGCGGGTATTCAGGACAAGGTAGACGGCGTGATAGAAATGAAAGCAGAGGATACAAAGGACGGGCTGGCTAGATACATTCGAGTCCCGAAGATGAAGGGTGCACGTCATGTGACTACGTGGACACCGTACAACAGAGATCCGGGTTTGGGATTGATTATGCCGACTAGCAGCGGCTTGCAGAGCTAGAGAACGCTTTCTCTTGGGAATACTTCGATTCCCGTGTCGGTAATCCTGTAAGGTCTCGGCTGATTGTCAACGGGGGTCTTGCGCATCTTCTCGATCTGGATAACTCTCAGGAGCGATTTTCCCACCTGCAACTGCTGCAACAGAATCACGCCATGCGCTAGATATTCCTCGTAATCTATGCTTCTTTCAAATCCGGGTCGTCTTAGTTCTGTCGTGATCAGGCATGTTGCGCCAGTGTCGGCGAGCGCTTCCATCAACTCTACCAGCGCATTGCGTTGAGCAACAACTCCGTCATATTGGAACACTAGCGTTGTTACCGGATCAACAACGATCCGTTTTGCGCCAATTTCCTTTACGCTAGTCTTTATCATTTCGATCAGCGTTGCCATCGAAAATTCCTTCCGACCGACAGTCAATTTTCCAACTTTGATTTCGGCTGGAAGATATCTAATTGGGGAAGCTTCTAGAAAGATGAGCTTCTTGTTACTCTCTAAGTCTTCAAAGTCCCATCCGAAGTCCAACATCTCTTCAAAAACGTGAACTTTGTTCTCGTCGAGACTGACATAGACTCCCGGATCTTCGTAGTCTAGTATTCCGTTGACCAGAAATTGTGATGACATAATCGTCTTTCCAGTTCCTGGACCGCCGCATAGAAGAATGGTTCTATTCTTGGGCAGGCCGCCAGTCAGCAGCTTATCGAGTCCCGGGATTCCGGTTGGCGTCCTAGAATTGGCCGATCGATCGGCCGCAGTGTCGGCCATGAATCTTCCAAAGCTCCCACCGAGGTCTCGAAAGCATATTCATTCTGATACGCTAACCTTCACGAAAAGGGTACATTGAACGCATATCGCTGGAGAGCCGGTTCGGTTTGGCAGAAGAGTCTGCGATAACATAACTAGGCGTCGCCAGGCGTGACATCGAAGGATAGGCTAGCCCTGTATCAGGATCCATCGGTACAGCTACTTCTAAGTAAGTTCGTTAGAGGAGAAATAGTTGAGCTGGTCCCGAGCTTCGATCTAAATCAGACCGTCAGATACCCAGAGGTGGAAGAAGTTGTCGAAGGAGATTCAGGCGCCGCAAAACAGTTGGTTGAAAAGCTCTGGGACGTGGGCATTTTCAAGCGCAAGTTTCACGAGAAGATTCTGGTCTGTCCTTCGTGCTTATCCGTCAACGTAAGTAACGATTATGTCTGCCCTAACTGCAATTCCATAGATATTGAACGTAAGACTCTTCTGGAACATACCGCATGTGGAAACATAGACAGCGTCGACAACTTTCTCGTAGAGGGAGGCCTGGTCTGCCCGAAATGCAACAAGGAGCTACTCGAGGCAGGAGTTGATTATCAGAAACTTGGCGCTTGGTTTCAGTGTAGTCAATGCGGAAAACGCTCCGACATGCCGAGTCCAATACACCGATGCAGAAACTGTGGCCGCATTTTCACCATAAGGGACACTGGATTCGTCAACATCTATGCCTACAGGCTCGGTTCTGAGGCGGAAGAGGAATTCAAGCGTAGCTATCTCATTATGAAACCCATAGGAGTTGTCCTCGAAGATTTCCAGTTTAAAGTGGAGATGCCCGGCCAGATCGCCGGCCGATCCGGCACGCTGCACAGGTTTGACGCAGTCGCAACGAAAGGCTCTTCCGAAGTCCTAGTGCTTGATCTCATAGCCAGCGAGAAGCAGATCGACGAAGTGCCCGTCGCTTCAATGTACGCGAAGATTTTCGACGTCACTCCAACTCAGTCGATTCTCGTCGCTATCCCAGGGCTAACCGAGAAAGCGAAGAGGCTGGCTGGTCTCTACAGAATCTCTACGATAGAAGCAGAAAACTCGCAGCAGGCGGCAGACCAAATCAGGGACAAGTTTGGATGGGCAGGACTCTCCGGCAACGAAGAATCGTTGGGAGATTTGCAGCTGTAACCGCACATCATGCTCACTGGTTCCAGCATTCCCATCCCTCCGTTCAACTTTGCGCCTACAAAGTTGACTCTGCGTGACACTGAAGGTCCGTCCCATCAAGCTGAGAGATAGCCTCTACCTCCTGATTCCAGTTGACATTGCGCGCTTACTCGGGGTTGCTTCATCATCTGACTTTCAGCTAAGCCTCAACGAGAATCAGGATTCGGTCAAACTAGTCTACGAACTCAAGAAAGACGAAAACCAAATCGTTGATGAGAAAAGAGAATGAAATAGCCTGAGGTCAACATTCTGATTAACGTCCTAGACTTTCTGGCGCTTACCGCTTCATGCTCAGCGTTATACTTCATTCTTCGCGCAAAGAAAACGTACTTTCTGGATTCAGGATTCTTCATAGCTCTCGCAAATGTAGGGTTTATTCTATTTCTCGCCGAGAGTACGTACGCTCACGCCTTTGAGGTCCCAGTATCCCCACTCATTGACGTCGCATTAACAGCGATCATGGCAACTTCTATCGGAGTCGCGTCATATCTCCTACGAAACGGTGACGAGACCGATCCTCGACGAATCTGGAGACTGAGAAGATTTGTTTCAAAACCGCCATTGCCTTTCCTGATCTTCCTGACGGCCGTCCTCGTCTGGACTGCATCTGGTTTTATCTTCAATCCCTGGTCGCTAAATCAAACCTCCTTTGGAGGAGTGACCTACTATTATTTCTCATATCAGATCTGGTACGTTGCAACGAGCGCTCTTCTGCTAGTCTGTTTCGTCTCCCTGCCCGTTCTCTCATTTTTCCACCAGTCGAAAACCGTTCAAGACAGGAAAGCCTCTCTATCCATGAAAATCATCAGCCTCTGTTGGGCTTGCTTCGGTGTGCTAACGCTTTTCCAAGTTGCGGCAGGTGGGCTCTTCCTTCCGACATCCCAGAGCATCGGATCTGTCGCCGATAGTCTCCTCTTTGTGCTGATTGCCTTTGCCTTACGTGAACCCACAATCCTCGGAAGGATCGTAACGTCAGGAGAGACTGTAAGCCGGGCTGTGTATTCTAACCCCCGCATTGACACGATAGTGCTCTATAATACCGAATCCGATCGGAGAAACCTAGTCGAGACGTTTGTGAAGGATGGATTAGCAACAGGGCAGGACGTAGTTTGTCAGGTAACAAAGGCTGAAGTGCCATTCTACCGTGCCATACTGAAAGGCTCGGGCCTACTAGGCTCGACCCCTGGGAAGCATTCGGTTACTATCCAACCGATAGAAACGATGTCATCAGGGGAGCTAGACGGTCCTTTACCTTCGTTTGTTTCGGGTGAAAGGAGAGAACTAGTGGATCTTGATGAACTTGACCTAGATCGCTGTGAGGACCTAATTGGCACGATAACGATCCCAGACTCTACTCCCAGATCCAGACACGTTGGACGAATCTGGGCTTTGAACGTAGATGGAGCCCACGCGGGAATACTTGATTTGCTCCAGAGAGTCAACCCGACCGCGCGGGTGATTGACTTGGCGATGCAACAAGACACTTTTTCGAGCATGTTCAATATGAAGCATCAAGATATTCTGGGAAACCGACTGCTGCTAGAATATGAGCCCACCAGCGACTACGAAGAAATCGTCCAAAAATTCGTGAGAGAGTTCCAAGCAAACGTTGAATCGATCGCAATCTTCACCAGTGCGGGTAGCCCCATTTACCGTGAGTTCAGAGATCAGAGAAACATCAGTCTCTTCAGCTTCAGCACAAAGACCTCGAGTCCTGCAAGACTTTCCGATGAACAAGTCTTACTGCCCGAGCGAGATACCTCGCTTCTTCTAGATGCAGTGGACAAGCTCCTGCAAGCCCTTTCAAAGAAGAGAATCGGAATAGTGTTCGATGTTTTCACAGATATCATTCTCTCACAAGGATTTGAGAAAGCCTATGGTGTCCTCTCATCTGTAGTAGAAATGACGGAAAACGAGACAGCTTCAATTCTAGTGCTGATAAACTATGGCGCACTTGAACCAAGAGCTCTAGGAGCGGTACAAGGTCTGTTCCGATCACAGCTGCGCTTCAATTTCGAAGGTCTCAAGGTCATCAAGCTACAGGGAGCCCGACAAGAAAGAAGCTATGACGAGGAGCCATTGTTAGGTGCTCAGGAGTCCTCTGGGGAAATCAGGGCTTGACTACGCGTGCCCAACCCTTCGAGCAGCTTCTCCTAGAATGTATTGACGAAGGGCTCTCTGTCCTTGGTAATGAGCCACGCGAAGCAATGTATCAGTATCTCCTGACGATATGTTCCCTCCCGCGTGAAGAGATTCCAGGTCGCGTGACGGACTTTGTGGCCGGACTGAGAAAGTCACTTGGCGGGGCCTCGAAAGTCATTGAACGCATAATACTTAGAAAGCTGTTCCAAAAAACCGGGTCCAGTTTCAAAGAAACAATCGACACGGAGTTCACAGAGTATGTTGCTGATGCAAAGAGGCGATACGAGATACTCTCGCATAGGCACGGAGTCCCGGAAGATTCGGCTGACTCTGTGAGGTCAAAGAAGGGCCAGATCACCAGTTAGATTGTCTACTAGGTTCGAAGGGGCAGGGCCTATTCCGACGCAGGTAACCGTGTCTGGAGGCACTTGAGTGAGACCCCTGTCTCGGACGAGACAGACGGGAAGCCGATTCCTCCTTGCATTGTTCTCAAGATTCAACAATGCGTCGAGGGTGGGCACCTTAAGAGCTATCTTTCGCTGACCATCTCCTAGCCATCCCTTCCACCATTGGGGAAAGCGTGTGCGCGCGTCTTCAGCGGCGCCTACTGCAGCATGAGAACACTGGACAGCAATCTTTCCCCGACCAATCTTCAGGTCTAATCGGATTATCAGCGCTTGCTTGTATGCGAACTCTTGCGACATTTCCCAGATATCCCAATTATCACAGTATTTTAACGAAGCTTGTACAAGGGAGCCGAGGGTGTTCCGGAGTTGGAAGTTATTTCCGCGAAGATATCGTCAATCGTCCACGCAACAGAAGATGTAGATCGGGTTCTTCAATCATTGAGCCGGGTTTTTCCTGAGGGGGCTCTTCCTTCTAAGGCGGAGACACGAAGGTTCCATGGACATTATGGTAACGAGATTCGAACGGTTGAACTGTCCATTCGGGGTGCACCCGCTCGGTCATTCTTGGACCATCTGTGGAAGAGTCTGCCGAGTTTTGATCGTGCATCAATTCTCGGTGCATTGGGCAGTCACCTCGACGCTAGTGGCGGGCTACATTTGCGTCTGGACAAGGAACAAGTCTTCCGGGGAATAATTAGAATGAAGGATCAGGACCCAATTAAGATCCAATTGTCGTTTCGGAGGAGAATCAAGTCCAATCTGGAACCCGAGGAGGAAATCAAACAACTATTGGAGTCTCTCGAAAACGGTTTGGGAGACCCGACCGACCAATGAGGGCCTGTTAGGCTAGACGATATTACATAGTCCTTGACAGTTCTCTTGGGGAATGAGGACGCCAGTCCCAGCATGACCTCTCCACGGGATGATATTCTCTGCGACGGGCCGACCCCGCGTTTTGATAATCGGAGAAACGGATCGTGGGAAAGGTTTTAGTACGCACCCAAGAGTTCGCTTCTCCGAAATCTATCTAGGTGTAAAATTTGTCGATGTTTGCTGTGCCCGGTGCATACGATCGGGCCATTACCGTGTTCTCCCCTGACGGGAGACTCTTCCAGGTAGAATACGCAAGCGAGACCGTTAAGCGAGGCGCGACCGTTCTTGGAATCGCCTCACCAGAGGGAGTCGTGCTCGCGGCGGAAGAGAGAGCCGGATCTAAACTTCAAGATTTATCGTTCATGTGGAAGATATTCCAAATTGACGAGCACGTCGGAACCGCCGTCGCTGGTCTGAGCTGCGACGCTCACATTCTAGTCGATCAAGCCAGAATCTATGCTCAGAGCAACAAGCTGATGTATGACGAGCCCATCGACATTGAAATCCTGACAAGGCGAATCGGAGAGATCAAACAGCTCTATACTCAGCATGCGGGAGTGAGACCTTTCGGCATCTCAATGCTCTTTGGAGGAGTTGACAAGAAAGGTAGCAGACTATTCTGGACAGATCCTAGTGGAGCCTTCTTCGCCTATCGGGCTTGGGCGATTGGGGCTGGTGGCGACGCTGCAAACGAGATCCTTGAAGCGGAGTATCGGGACAACCTCACGATGGATGAAGCACTCTTGCTCGGGATGAAGTGTATGACGAAGGTGCTGGAAGGGAAGGCGGAGCCCCAGAAGATTCGAGTCGCAATTATTCCGCGGGACTCTGGAAAGTTCCAAAAACTGCCGGTTGAAGAGGTAGACAAGTATCTTCGAAGGATGGATGCTAGCAAAAAGGCTCCGGCTGGCAAATGAGTGACAAGTACACAACCGCTCGCTTAACAAAGGGACAAGACCACTTCGAAATACTGGTAAAACCCCAGCCAGCATTAGACTACAAGCTTGGAAAACAAGTGCCCATCTCTCAAGTGCTTCTAATCGAGGAAGTATACTCAGATTCAAGCAAGGGCACTAGGGCTTCCGAAGAGAAGCTCCAGAAATACTTCGGATCGACCGACCCGCAAAAAATAGCCGAGGAGGTAATGAAGAGCGGCGAACTCCAACTCACAACAGAACAGCGCCGACAGCTCATAGAGGAGAAGAGACGGCAGATCGTGACAATAATCACCCGTAACGCCATCGACCCTCGAACCGGGACGCCTCATCCACCTCTGAGAATCGAACAAGCGATGGGACAGGTCCGTCTCTCGATCGATCCTTACAAGAGTGCCGAGGAGCAGGCGAAGCTGGTCTTGGAAGAGTTGAGACCTATTCTTCCGATAAAGCTGGAGCAGATGCGCATCGCCGTCAAGGTTTTTCCAGAACACGCCGCCAGAGCATACAATGCGTTCAAGAGCTTCGGGACTGTTAGTCGAGAGGAATGGCAGTCAGACGGTTCTCTGATGGCCGTGATCGAAATGCCGGCGGGGATGTATGGCTCGTTCATCGACAGGGTTGGTAAGCTGACGCAGGGAACTATACAGACGAAGGTATTGACCTAGAGGTAGCAGAGATTGGTGCTCGTCGCAGAACCAAAGCAAGTGGTGGCTCCCGGGGAGCTTCTAGCAGAAGGTGACCATCTTCTTGGCGACAACGCGTACAAGATCGGGACCCAAATATTCTCGGCATGCATTGGGATACTCGAAGTGGATGGAAACAGGGTGTTTGTGGTCCCGTTAAAGGGCGGCTACTTTCCGCGCGCTGGCGACCTTGTTGGCGGTCGAATAGTCGACATCGGATTGTCAGGCTGGTCGGTGGATATTCGCGCACCTTACGAGGCGATGCTGCCTGCCTCTGAGACCCCCGGTCCTAGAGGGCCGAGGCGACGAGATCTTTCCTCTAGCTTTGACGTTGGAGATATGGTGTTAGCAGAAGTTCTCGATTTTGACAGAACCAGAGACCCGCTCCTCACGGCAAAGGGTCCTGGGTTGGGAAAAGTATCTACGGGCCGCGTTGTCGAGATCAGTGCCGCTAAGATTCCGCGCCTAATTGGAAGAAAAGGGTCCATGATTAGTATGCTGAAGCAGGAGACGCGATGCCAGATTACTGTAGGTCAGAACGGGGTCGTGCTCGTCTGGGGGAAGTCTCCAGAGGACGAGAGGGTCGCGGTAGAAGCCATATACATGGTTGAACGTGAGGCACATACAAGAGGACTAACCGACCGGATTAGGGAAATGATATCGAAATCTAGGATGGTTGAACAAGTTGCCGGAACCCAAACAGCCTGAAAAACTGATCGACGAGAAAGGATTGCGGATCGATGGCCGCCGCTTAGACCAATTAAGGCCTTTGAAGCTAGAGGTCGGGCTGCTCGACAAGGCTGATGGCTCCGCCTACATAGAACAAGGAAAGAATAAGATCCTTGTCGCGGTTTATGGTCCGAGAGAAGCTCATCCCAAACACATCGCCATGCCGGAGAGAGCTGTCATAAGATGCAGGTACCACATGGCCCCCTTCTCAGTTGACGAGAGAAAGTCGCCCGCGCCGTCTAGACGCGAAATGGAACTCTCCAAGGTCATCCGAGAATCCCTCGAACCGGTCGTCCTAACCGACCTATACCCTCGAACGACAATAGATGTTTTCATAGAAGTACTGCAGTCTGACGGCGGATCGCGTTGTGCCGGGATCACAGCAGCTTCACTTGCACTTGCTGATGCCGGAATCCCGATGAAGGAACTGGTTGCGGCTTGCGCAGTGGGAAAGATTCAGGGAAAGATGGCGCTGGATCTTTCAGACGCGGAAGACAAGTATGGAGATGCCGATCTACCAGTCGCCCTAGTGCCAAACATGGGGCTAGTGACGCTCCTGCAAATGGATGGTAATCTGACCACAGCCGAGTTTGAGCAGGGACTGTCTATGGCCATGGAAGCTTGTAAGACAATACACACTATACAGAGAGAGACTCTCAAGAAGAAGTACGCTACCATCAAAGACGCGGTTGAGGAAAGAGAGGAACCGGAGATAGTCGCATAATGTCGGCGACTCCCCAACTTCCACCAGTGGCTAAATTGGAACAGAAGACTGTAGTGGATCTGGTTACCAAGGGCAAACGGATTGACGAGAGAGGCTTGGAAAGCTACAGACCAATCCAGATCCAAGTAGGGCTTATTGAAAAGGCAAACGGTTCAGCCCAAGTCTACCTAGGCAAATCAAAAGTTCTTGCGGGGATAAAGATCGAGACTGGCGAGCCCTTCCCAGACACCCCAGAAGAAGGAGTCCTTACCGTGAACGCGGAACTAGTCCCGCTCGCGTCGCCATCCTTCGAGATGGGGCCCCCCAGCGAAGCGGCGATCGAACTCTCCAGGGTCGTTGACAGAGGGATAAGAGAGTCCAAGGCTATCGATCTGAAATCCCTGGTAATCCAGAAAGGAAAGAAGGTCCAAGTTGTTTACGTTGACGTCTACGTGCTCGATCACGACGGCAATCTGATTGATGCAGCATCCATGGCCGCCCTAGCAGCACTCGCCAATTCAAAGGTCGCCAAGATGGAAATGAAGGGCGATGAAGTGATCGAAAAGGGCGGACATCATCAACTACCCCTCAACAATCACCCAGTCGCGGTTACTTTCGCCAAGATCGACAAGACAATCGTCGTAGATCCATCACTGGAAGAGGAGCAGGTGATGAGCGCGAGGCTAACAGTGACGATAGACAAGAACGGCCACCTATGTGCGATGCAGAAGGGAGGACTCTATGGCTTTACCCCGGATGAATTGAAAAGGGCCGTCAACTTGGCAGTTGCAAAGGCAGCAGAGAACCGGGCCAAGATAATGGCCGCGGCGAAAGGCTGATGACTCGCAAAACTGGCCTAGCGGGCGGCTTCGGCGCACGATACGGTACGGTTACCCGACGCCGGTACATAGCAATAGTTACAGGTCTCCGTTCCAAACACGAATGTCCTAGGTGTATGTTTAGGAGCGTAAAGAGATGGAGTGTAGGAGTCTGGCACTGCAGAAAATGCGGATACAAGTTCGCTGGAGGCGCCTACGCGCCGACGACAAAGCTTGGAGAAATCGCAGCTCGAGCTACACGCGGACTGATGAGTCCTTCAACATTGTCCACAGAGCTTGATAGTCTTAGAGGCGGCGCCCGGGTTGCCCCGTCGATGGTAGTCGCGATAAAGAAGCCAAGAGCGAGGAGAAGGAAGGCTCCAGTTGAGCCTGCTGAGAAAGTTGAGGCGAAGAGCGAACAGGAAGCCCAGGGAGAAGCAGAAACCCCCGCGGAAGATTAGGTCAGAGAACGCGTCCTCAGAGATCACGATAGAAATCGGCCTACCATCATCGCAGGTCGCCGAGACCGTTTACAGGTCTCTCCTTCCTGAGACGAAGCAACCTTCAGGATTCAGATCGCATGTCTCCGTGAAAGGGAGAGGTAGAACTCTAGAATTGCAAATCTTCGCAGACGATATTGTCGCGTTGCGAGCGGCGTCAAACACGTTTCTCCGATTCGTCGCCGTCGCAGTGAAGACTGTGAATGTTGTCGCACCCTTTTATAGGGAGGCAATCGCTGAATGATTTCAAGATCATCAGGTAGTACTTTTTGACCGAGGAGGTTGAGCTTCCACCGCAGTTACAAGAGCAACTCGGTAGACTGCAGCAACTACAGCAGACATTGCAAGCAGTAATGACCCAGAAACAACAGCTCGAGATCGAAGCCTCAGAAACCGACAAAGCCGTTTCGGAACTCGACAAGGTTACGGACCAGACGCCCGTCTACAAGAGCGTTGGAAGCCTCCTTGTCAAGTCGGATCGGCAGACACTCTTGACAGAGCTGAAAGAGAGAAAAGAGCTGTTGGGAACTCGAATTACAGTGCTCGGTCGGCAGGAAGAGAGAACCAAAGAGAGAATCAAGGAGCTTCAAGGGAAACTGCAGGAGAAGCTCAGACCAACCAGCTCGTCTAACTGAGAGATTGTCTTCTGAAGTCCACCCAGTCCGAAAAGACCAGCTGGGCTTCGAATCTCCGATCGCTCATCTCCAATGTCAGATCATCAAACGTCATTGCCATCCTCTGTCACCAGAATGCAGATCCTGACGCTACATGTTCCGCATTCGCGCTTCAAACGTTGCTGAAGACGCTCTCAGCTGCAACCTCGACAAAGATTGTCTGCCCAGAAGGAGTAAGCTCCTCAACCAAACAACTGCTTGAAAACTTGGGAATAGCCACGCCCGACGGAATCCTCCCACTAGGCATGGACGCGGCCATCTTAATCGATACAAACACACCAGACCAACTAGGAAAGATCGGAGAAAAGATTCTGCATGGCGAGATACCAATAATTGTAATTGATCACCATCATCCGCACCCCGACACCACGAAGATCGCCTCGTTGATGATCGTAGACGAGTCTGCTGCTGCAGCCGCCGAAGTAGTGTACCAACTCTTTCGCGCCTCCAAGACGGAGCCTGGCATGGTGGAAGCGCGGGCGCTGCTTGCCGCGATATTCGTCGAGACGAAGCATTTCTTGCTGGCAAGAGAATCGACCTTCAACGTCGCCGCTGGGCTGGTTAAGGCTGGGGCGGACCCGAGACGGCTGTCAGAAATCCTGTCAACTCCGATGAGCAGATCCGAACGTGTCGCTCGTCTCAAAGCCGCAGGACGATCCCAAATAATCTTGATGGGCAACTGGATTGTCGCCACGTCCGACTTGGGTTCTTACCAATCATCAGCCGCGCGTGCGTTATTGTCCCTTGGAGCTCACGTCGCTTTTGTAGCGGGAGAATCTAAAGACAGAGTTCGCGTAAACATGAGAGCTACAGAGGATTTCCACAACAAGACAGGGGTCCACTTGGCGAGAGACCTTTCGATCCCCATCGGGAAGAAGCTAGGAGGGGTTGGAGGCGGTCATCCTACAGCAGCCGGGTTATCGGTTCCTGGGCAGGTACAGGATATCTTGAAAATCTGTGTTGATGTTCTCAGAGAGTCTGCTGGGCCATTCCAGACCTAATATAGCACGCTAGTCGGAATCTTCCAAGATAGAGTAGCAACCCGAAAGTGAGTAGGTCGTGGCCAATGCCCCCAGAGAGATCATTATCGCGAAAAATCTCGGGTTCCAGTACGTCGGCGCGCGAAGGGCGGCCATTCAAGGCATAGATCTATCCATCAGAGAAGACGAGTTCATACTTCTAACCGGCCCTAGCGGCTGTGGAAAGACAAGCCTCTGTCGGTGTCTAAACGGGCTGATTCCCAATTTCTATCAGGGAGAATGGACGGGTGAATTGCTTGTCGACGGTCTAAGTGTGACGACTCAGCTCACAAGTGAACTCTCCCGTAGAGTGGGGTACGTGTTTCAGAATCCTGAGAATCAATTGTTCGCCCTGACAGTAGAGAAGGATATCGCCTTCGGGCCCGAGAATCTGGGTTTGAGCAGGGAAGAGATTAGACAGAGAGTAGATGAGGCGATGAATGTAACCGGCACCCTGCCGCTGAGAGATCTGGCGCCCTACGAGCTGTCCGGGGGCCAGCAGCAGAGAGTGGCTCTCGCAGGGGTTTTGGCGATGAAGCCATCAGTGATCGTTCTAGACGAACCTACGTCGTTTCTTGATCCTCGGACTGCAGAAGAAGTGATGAGGGCTACAGATGACCTGCGGAGAGAGCTGGGACTCACCATTGTTGTTGTGGAGCATCGTCTTGATCTCGTCGCGAGGTACGCTGAGCGGATCGTTGTCATGGATGCTGGGAAGGTCGTCGCCGACGGGGACCTCGAGGAGACTCTCGACGAAAAGTTCGATCTGCTGGAAGGCCTGGGCGTGGGTGTTCCCCGGGTGAGTCTTCTCTGGACCATGTTGCGACAGGATGGTCTGGTTTCGGGGAAAGTTCCGACCCATGTCGAGAGCGCCGCATCCTCTCTCGGAGAGATGATGAGTCAATGATTACGCTCGAGAAGGTCTCCTTCACGTATCGCTCGGGCCAGAAGGCCCTTCAAGAGATCGACTTGAACCTCGAAGGAGGCGATTTCATCGCAATAATGGGCGAGAACGGCGCGGGGAAGACTACTCTCGCCAAGCATCTGAACGGTCTCTTGAAACCGTCTCAAGGACGAGTCCTAGTTGACGGGGAGGATACGCGGAAGGTTAGCGTGGCCAGACTGTCGAGGAAGGTAGGGCTCGTCTTTCAAAACCCGGACCATCTACTATTTTCGGAGACGGTCAAGGACGAAGTTGCGTTCGGACTGAAAAACTTCGGATTCGCGCCGGAGGTAGTTCACAACCAAGTGATGCGGACCCTGGAGGCTCTGGGCTTGTCAGAGTATGCGGAGACATCACCGTTCCTTCTCAGCGGAGGCGAGAGGAAGAGAGTAGCACTTGCCGCCATCCTCGCGACCGAACCAGATTATTTGATTCTGGACGAGCCTACGATCGGTCAGGATTACCAGCAGAAGGAGCGGCTGCGCAACTTCATCCTCCAGTTGTACTCGCAGGGGAAGGCTGTGGTTATGATTACCCACGATGTCGAGTTCGTTGCAGAATCCAATCCAAAGGTCATACTCTTGTCGCAAGGAAGGATCGTCGCCCAGGGTCCGGCTGGTTCTATCCTGTCAAAGGATGAACTGGTAAGGAAGGCGTCTCTGGTCCGACCGCAGATGAGCCGGCTTTTCGGCGAACTCACGAAGTATGGGTTGCCAGGCGATGTTGTTGACGTTCACAGAGCCAGATTATTGTTAGAGGAGAAACTTTCGGAGGCGAAGGTCCGTGTCGCTCAGAACTCTTGAAGGATTCAAGTTCTCAACGCTGAAGACTCCAGTTCACCTGCTGGATCCGCGGACAAAATTCCTGATAGTGATCGCTGTCTTAGTTCCCGCGTTGCTCTTTGCCAACATTTACGTGATGATTGCCCTGCTCCTCTCACAACTTCCACTGCTGCTTGTAGGAAAGGTGGCTAGAAGATGGGCCCTGTCGCTCAGGGCGGGGGTCTTTCTTTCAGCGCTGATCTTTGTCGTGAATCTGTTCACGGGATCATATCTGTCCGCGATAGCTTTGACTCTTAGGTTTCTCGTCCTGCTTACATCATTCAGTCTCTTCTTCATGACAACCTCTCCGGATGATCTGGGGCTCGCGCTGGATCGGATTGGAGCGGTTAGGTGGCTATCTCGACGATGGCTCGGATACCCCAACGCGCTGTCTTTCACATTCACGACGGCGGTAAGGCTTGTCCCGACTTTGGCGGTTGACGCGCAGACGGTTGTCGATGCTCAACGGTCAAGAGGGCTGGAACTGGACAAAGGGAATCTCCTGAAGAGAGTTAGGAACTACATCCCAATCCTCATTCCACTCTTGTTGATCGCGATCCGGAGAAGTCTCGAATTGGCCGAGGCCCTAGAATCTAGAGGGTTTCCCGGGAAGGAGGGCAGAACTTCCCTCTTCCAGCTTAAACTTCGACCAGCTGACTACGCGATCATCGCACTGTCTCTAGCCATGATCGCTGTCTCCTTCTGGGTCTACTCCCATTACAAGATACCCGTGCTCTAACTCTGCGAAGGGTCTCAAGATTTTTGCTAGACACCCCCCGGGAGGGGGAGTCTCACTAACAACTCTTCAAAGATGGGCTTATTTGTCAAATCTACCCTTGATTCTTGGTTTAATCGTGAGTTTGTCATTGCGAGAAACGAGCAGATTCCGCAAGGGGAACGAGCATTTGACAGCAAAAACTACCCGGACTCTTCTTGTCAACGTCTATGAGTAGATTTCTTCTGGCCCAAGATGACTGGTCAAAATGCCGAGAGATAGCACGAACCAGAGAGCAAAACGGAGGACCTCGTCCCCGGATATCATCGCGTGTGCGGGGTTAGCAACGTAAGCCTGTAACGACCGCGAGTGGAATGGGAGTTACAATGCGGCTTTCAGAACAGTCCGCGTCTTGCTCGAAGTGATACGCCGTGTATTTCGGTTCAGGGAGGTGAACCTGACGCCAACAAAGAAAGCATCCTTCGGAGGATACGGGATCGAACTGGACTCCGCCCTAGCTACCGTACTAGGTGGCCGCGAGGGCCAGAAGATTTCCCCCTCTGAGATGACCAAGAGAATCTGGGCCTACGTAAAGCACCACAACCTGGGCAAGAAGAGTAACTAGCATGCCTAGGCTGTTTTGAATCAAGACCCCCTGTTTTTTGGATTCTCCTCATGAAGAATCATACGCAACAACGCACCCATTTCCGGATGCGTTCGCAGATGAACCTTGTTCCTATCGACAGCATGTGCGTTCAGCCCGTCCTCCACA
>Ga0209055_1000548_pt1 | contig 26540 bp, 30 predicted proteins | sample GraSoiAngelo_110_FD_185875 | JGI IMG/M metagenome (GOLD analysis project Ga0209055, IMG submission 185875) | Grasslands soil microbial communities from the Angelo Coastal Reserve, California, USA - 14_0903_12_30cm (SPAdes) (version 2) | ecosystem: Environmental > Terrestrial > Soil > Grasslands ... | reverse complement strand
GGCTTTGCGTTCTTCATGAGTGGTTCCCGTGGCGCTCGGTCTAACGTGCCTTGGCTTGCTCCAGAAAAGAAGGTTTTTCGATGTGTTTCGCTCCGACCGCTAATGCCTGAAATCCCCTCATGAAGCCGGTCTTGCGAAAATGTAAACTGCTCACGTGGCGCACGATTTTTCCCCATTCAGTGGCTAATGCCGCTTGTTGATAGCATTCTCGCGCGCGCGCGAAATTGGATAAAGCGGCATCATAATATTTACTCTTCTTTGCGTCCACGATGCGCATTCCTTGTGCACACCAAAGGCGGGCGGCAAGATCTGGATGGTTCAGCTCCAGCCGCTTCGCTGCAGGCTCGGTGAAATAGTGGCTTACCTTTTTGAGAGCTTCGCGTGAAGAGCCACGCACCAGTTTCGCCAGCCGCTCTGTTTCTTTGGTCTCGGTGAACAATTCCAGCAGTGAACCCAGGTCTGCACCACCCGTTGCTGCTGCATCGAGTGCTTTTTCGTGCCATTCCTTGCGCTCAAGTTTGGGCACGATCGTCATGAGATCTTGATAGGTGAACTTCGAAGGGTGCTGCAGAAAGTCCATCCATGCAGCTTCCCGCGCTTCATCCTGTCGGCCGAGCTTGCTCAGCACTTCGCGACGAAGTCTTTTGAGCTCGTAAGCCACCCCGGACCACGGTTTTTCTGGATCTAATGCGCACCCGCGCTCGACCCACTGCAAGGCGTCGCCCGGCTTTCGTGGTGCAAGCAACTTCGCGACAGCCAAGCAGTCCTCCGGTTCGAGCTTGGTCTGCTCAGTCAGTCTTATGCATGCCTGGATGTTCCTTTGCGATCTGTAGATCTCGCGAAGGATTTTGCTGCAGTGCCTGTACGGCCAACTGGAAGGATCCGCCGAGGCAGCCTCGAAGCGCTCGCGAATTTGTTTTTCGAAGGCAGCCAGCCCTGCTTTGTCGAAGGCCGCGGCAGCATCTTTCTCGATTTCATGGCAGAAAGCGTAGGGATCGTCGTCCATCCACGCCAGAAGCGTAGAAGCGGTTTTGGCCGGTTCGGCGCCGGAGGCCTGACGAGCTTTGATCCAGCGGCAGATGAGTTGATGCGCGAATTCACCGAAGCTGCCGGCCGAATCATCGAGTTCATCTGCCTTTGCATGGCAGCCCGCAAGGAACGTCTCGTAGAGCCCTACAGCGCGCCCGGGCTCGGCGGCGCCGAGTTTACGGATTTTGGCGGCGACCTCCTCAAGCTTGCTCACAAAGGAGAAACCTTCGCTGTAGCCAATGAATACTCCGGGTCGGAGCGCTAACTCAATTTCACGCTCCGTTGGGTCTGTCTTGCTGCGAATCCCTTGTTTCATGTGCCGATCCTGCACCCTAATCATATTTATCGTTCGCGGCGACATCCGGTAAGCGTAGCCCGTTTTTCCTGATCTGCCACGTCCCAGCCCGAGTTTACCAGCCCCACGCGAAAAAAATGCTTCGGAGCCGGCGCTGGCGCGGGTGCGAGAGGTTCCGGGATGTATGACGAATTGCTGCGATAGCGGTCCAAGCCGAGGGTGGCACCATTTGCTTCTGCCGGTGGCTCATCTTCGATATGTCCGTGCGCACCAAGGATTCTTGCGAGCGTTGCGGCGCGGAATAGAGTAGGCTGACTTCTTTAATGTTCGTGAGCTGGTCTATGATCTCGGCAACGCTGAGCACCATGCCGGCCTGAGCCGAATATGCACGGCTGCTTGTCGAGCGGTGCTCAATCAGGGGAAAGTATGGGAATTGGTTGGAACTAATCCCGCGCAAGGGGTCCGGTTACCCCGCAAGAAAGCACGCAAGCCTCCTGTTGCATTCGCAGAGCAAGATATTCGCCGTGTGATCTAGGCATTGCCAGAGCCGATGAAATCCATGGTTGTGGGTTCGCCGCGGATCGGGGAGGTCACAGCCTTACGTTGGGGAAGAGTTCACTCGGATCGAATCGAAATCGTGGAGCGTTTCTACGAAGGCGAATTCGATGGCACGAAGACCGATGCCGGGCGCGGAGCATCCCGCTTGATTCCCCCGGAATTCTGCGTGGTGCGCTGGATGCAGCCTGGCGGCGCTCAAAGTATCGCAATCCGGGGGAGCTAGTTTTCGCTTCCCATGTTGTTCCCCCTCACTTCGCGCCGGACGCATATACTGCGTGGGATGATGCCCAAGTCAACAATGCTCGACTCTTTCCGGAGGGACGTCGCGGTTGAGTCGTTTTACGATTTCGGCGGAGCGATAAAATCAATCACCTGCCTGTCGTTCCGTCGATAGATGCTGAAGTCCGTACGGTCGACTGTGAGCACTTGGGAGCGCGGGTGCCGCTCGCTCATAACGACAATCGACGCGTCAGCCAGATCCATTTGGTCATAGCGCGCCATAAGAGTGCGGAGCCGCGGCCAATGTTCCGCAACCTGAAGGTCCAGCCGAACCGCGCCGCGCTCGAGCAGTTGAAACAGCGGATCGACGTCCACGCGGTCTGCACGCAAAAAGTACGCCACCTCGGTGAGGACCGGCTCCGTTGTCAGCATCGGGGAACGCGCCTGCTTCATCAGCGCGACGGCCCAAGAGTGGTATGGGTCGTTACGGTTTAGATACGCTACCAGCGGTCCCGTGTCGCAAATTGTGATCACGACCGCGCAAACCTGCGGCGATCGTTGGTTGCAGGCTTTCGGCTGCCTGCCACACTGCCCGCAAGATCAGCAGTGATCTCATAGATGGACCGACTGCCTCGGCGCGGCACAGCCTCGAGCCTCTCGCGAATCAGGGCGCCCACGCTGCGCCCGGTCGTGCGGGCCTCCTGCCTCAACCGGCGCAGCGTCGTATCTGGAAGCTTTACGGTAATCCCCTTCATAATTACTTATCATGGTAACCCTATTCTGACAGAATGGCAATACCGGGGGCTGGGGCTGCAGGGGCAATCTGTTGCCCTTATGCTCGTTTAGGCATATGGGGACAGCACCCCGATGCTAAGCCGCTTCGGAGCTTTGGTGGAGCAGGCATCCTGGAGATCGTGGAAGACCACACGGGCGATACTTATCCCGCCCTGTACAGGTCCGCTTGGCGTGTCTGGCGTGTCGCAATATGTCTTACATGCGTTTCAGAAGAAATCAAAGAACGGGATCCAGACGCCGAGCGCAGAGATCGAGCTAATCAAATCGCGTCTCAAGCGAGTCGAAGAAGAACACATTCGCGCGCGGCGACTCACCCAAACTCGCGCCGCGCACATCCTAAGGATTGATCAACCCAAGATTTCACGTCTCTTGCGAGGTCAGCTATCTGGTTTCTCGACCGAACGACTTATGCATTTCCTGACCCTGTTTGGCCGAGACGTTGAGACGGTGAGATCACCGTAAACCCCGCGCCGCGATCACACCACACAGGGCATCTGCGCGTTGTTGCGACAGGGTGACTGCTCTCTCTCGAGGAACAATCCGGCGATGCCAGGAGAGTCACACCGATGCGAGGCTTCTGGTTTGCTGCTGCCCCTGCCGCAATTTGTTCGGGTGCGTCACCGTCTCGACCATTTCAAAAGCGACTCACGTCGCTCGAACGATCACTCCACGATGGATATTGATTTGGTCGATGCGAACCAGCAATGAGATTGAGCATTTCCGCGGTTCAGATTCGAGATCGCACGCTCTGTTCGACCAATTGTGCAGCCTCGGCGACAGGTCGCGGTTTGGGTGCCCCTAGCTCACAGCTCACTCGCGCGTAACCCTCCTGAATACGTGGAGTTTTCTCTGGGGCACCCATAATAGACGCGCCAAGGGCTCGATTGTTTGCCAACCAAAAAGTGTAAGTCCTTGAAAAGAACCTCGCGATGAGGGATGGTGTTATGGGTGCGACGGTGCGACCCCTTGGTCTCGATCCAGGGGCTCAAATGGGAGCCCTCTTTGGGTGCCCCAGCAGGAAGCCAAGATTGCAAGTTGTTGAAAGATTGGTCGGCCCTGGCCGACGATTTTAGAACCGCTCTACTTTCCGCTGACGGTTTTGGACTCACATTTTTCAGTGGCGTAGGTCTGACTTGAAATCAAAGGGTCAAGGTAAGAGGATTTGAACTTGCGCTCCCGCAAGTGGGGGTTCTATTTCGTCCGTGGGTGCGGTTCGCAGTCTGAACTCACCACATTTGTCCGGCGTCAAGCATTCTTTCCGCTCGGGAGTTCTAATTGTCGCCCATCACCACATTTGACCTTATAGTCGGCGCCCGCCTGTCACTTATCGTCATATGGTGCATCGGGATCAATCGCGCGATTCACCATCGCGACCAACTCTCTCATTTGGCTTTGGGAAAGCCTACGAAGAAGCCTCTCGACAAGATCTTTCTTCTCAATCACGGAAATAAAATGAGCCTTCAGAAAGGACGCCTGGGGCAAACCTGTCTCACCCGGCTCCATTCGCTTCGATGTCGGGCCAGGCGACCCGTAACTGCCAAAAGGGACCGCGAGTACGGAGGTCACGCGCTCACTCGTATTGCGTGCATCTAACGAAATAATGACAACACTGTGTCTTTTTCCGCCCGTATTCGCATGCCAGATTTCCCCGCGTCTGGGCGACTCAGAGCTCTTCATCAAAGTTGATCGTGCTCGCTGCTGCTGCGAGGTCCTGCGCTAGAGCATTCTCTTCACTAGCTGCATGCGTTTCTAATTGATCAAAATACCGGGCGGTTGCCAGAGCCAGTCTTTGCCGGTTCTCGAGCTGCCGGACCTTTTGGATTGCGGCGTCCACTGCTTCGGCCAGACTAGCAGCTTGGCCGGATTCTACCTTGCTCTCCAGGAATTCGAGTGTCCTTGCCGATACTGTCGTCGACAGCTTTGCTCGTGGCTTCTTGCCTTGTGGAGCGCCCATTAAAGCCTCATCATCAAGCATAACGGACGGTTAATCGCCTAGTCAAGAAGATAACTAATCCCCTATGTTGGTAGATGTTTCATCGCATAGTCGGTTTTCAGCCAACGGAGTGGCGACATCGCAAGCACCCTACTGCGCCGGTGAAACCTGCCGTGAATCCGTCGCCGAGCAGTCATACCTTTCTGCTAAGCGGTAGTAAACACACGATTTGATTTTCCCGGAGGTCTGGAGGTGCTGCCAGCGGCGCTTTTGGGAACGAACTCCTCACATGAGGTCGTGGGATTTAGGAGGACTCGAATGGCGCGCTCACATGGGGTTTCTGCGGGTGCCGGGGCACTGGATTCGTGGGGTCGCCGCAGTTGGCGAGAAAAGCCCGTTCTTACTTGCTTGAAACGGTGCGAGTTCAAAAGCAACGAAGGGTCGGCCGCCAAGTTGCTGAAAAACGAGGACGAAAAAAGGGCCGGCCCTAGCAGACGATTTTCGAACTTTTGTACAGCAGGCTGGCTGATCACGGATTTGGAAAGTTGTTGGGTGGCTGCCCCAGACTTTGCGATCACCTGCATTACAATAAAGTCATGCAAGAGCCATTCACTCGAGATCGTATTATCGAAGTGCTGAAGGCCATGCCTGCAGACGCCACGGTCGATGACGCGATAGAGAGGCTCGTCTTCTTGGCCAAAATCGAGAGTGGGTTGGCCGAGTTGGACAGGTCCGAAGGTGTTCCCCATGATGAGGCTAAGAGCCGCTTTGGACTCTGATGCAGATTGCATGGTCGCCACAATCGCTGCGCGACCTCCGCGCCATCCGCGACTACATCGCCAAAGATTCTGAGCAGTACGCCGATCTGACGATTGCGCGAATCTTCTCCGCTGTCGAGCGACTTCTCCATTTTCCACAGTCAGGACGCATCGTTCCGGAGAGGGATGATCCTGAAATTCGGGAAGTCATCGTTGGACGTTTTCGGGTTGTGTACCGCTTTCGTGGTGCAGCAATTGAAGTGGCAACCGTTTTTCGGGCTTCGAGAGAATTCCCAGAGAAATTCTGATCCGTTTGTGAGGCAGTTTCCGAGGCCTCCGCTGGAGTTCAAAACCGAGATATGGGTGTGCTCGTAAGCCCCTGAGCAGCAAAAACAAAAATGTTGGTCGGGGAGAGAGGATTTGAACCTCCAACCTGCTCCCGAACTAGGAATCAAATTCCAAGTGCTTCATTTGGTGCGCGCCTGGGAACCGGCGCACCGTTCTTTCTCTCCCTTGAGTTGTAGCGAGAACCCATGGGTTGACGCCGACCTCGGCGTTTCTGGACGTGACCTATCGCCAGCAAGTGGCGGGCGATGCCATAGTGGATCAGGCAGTATTCACGTGCCTTGGTCACTCCCTGGAGCCTGTTAACGAACGCTTGGGAACAAAGAACTTGGCCTGATTCGGGCCCGACTGGATGTTCGTGCCGCATTGGAGTAATAGCGGCGTTACGCTACAAAACATGCCCATGTCGGCGAGGAGGGAAGCCTGCTCAAAGAAGTTGGCTGTTGACACCAAACTTGCCCTAAGATCGTCAATCAGGCGTGTTACACTCACTCCCCGGTTGCTGGATCCCCGAAATGGATCGCCGTCCTGTGCGGAGGGTCTGGAGGCATAAACACGCAAGGGGCGGCAGCATGTGCGTGGGAGTGTGTAAGGACGCGCAAAAACACTCCTACCTCTCAGTCAAAACCGTGAACAAAAGAACCTTCCTCAAACTTGTTTCTGGGTTGATGGCAACCCCAGTCCTGTGCCCCTTGCTCGCCTGGGCATCGGAAGAAAAGTTAAGAAACTGGGCTGGCAATCTGGAATACGGCACTGCGCGATTGTATTCAGCGCATTCGCTTGACCAGGTCAGGGAATTTGTCAGAAAACAATCCCACCTGAAAGTTCTCGGTACCCGCCATTGCTTCAACAGGATCGCCGATAGCTCGCACAACTTCCTTTCCATCAAATCGATGAACCATGTGATAACCCTTGACCCGAAAGCAAGCACGGTGACGCTCGAGGCCGGAATGAGCTACGGACAGTTGTGTCCCTATCTCGACAGCAAGGGCTTTGCCCTGCACAATCTCGCTTCTCTGCCTCATATTTCAGTAGCCGGCGCCTGCAGCACCGCAACTCACGGGTCAGGAGACAAAAACGGCAACCTTTCCACAGCGGTCTCCGCGCTGGAATTTGTCGTGGCATCGGGTGACGTGGTGAAGTTGACTCGCCAGGACGGCGAAGCTTTTCAGGGAGCGGTAGTCAGCCTTGGCGCCTTGGGTGTGATCACTAAGGTCACGCTCGATGTTCAGCCCAGTTACATGATGCGGCAGTACGTGTACCAAGACCTACCGCTAAGCCAACTAAAAAACCACTTCGAGACCATCGTATCTAGCGCGTATAGTGTGAGCCTGTTTACCGACTGGCAGAAACAGCGTGTCAACGAGGTCTGGTTAAAGAGCCGTATCGAAGAGGGGAAATCCTTCGACGCGCCGCAGGAATTTTTCGGAGCGAAACGTGCCACCAGAAATCTTCACCCCATCGCCGAGCTTTCTGCCGAGAACTGTACCCAACAAATGGGTGTGCCTGGTCCGTGGTACGAACGCCTGCCGCATTTCCGAATGGGATTTACTCCGAGCGCAGGCAAGGAGCTGCAATCGGAATATTTCGTACCCCGGCAGCATGCCGTCGAAGCGATCCTGGCGGTGGAACGACTGCGCGACCGGGTCGGTCCGTACTTAATGATTTCAGAAATCCGCACTATCGCAGCCGACAACCTCTGGATGAGCCCCTGCTACAAACAACCCTGCGTGACCGTCCACTTTACTTGGAAACCAGATTGGTCTGCGGTCAGCAACCTACTGCCGGTGATCGAAAAAGAACTGGCACCGTTCGACGCTCGTCCGCACTGGGGAAAGCTATTCACCATCAGCCCGGCCCGGCTCCATTCCGTTTACCAAAAGCTTCCTGAATTTGTTGAACTGAGCGAGCGATACGACCCGAAGAGAAAGTTCCGCAATGAGTTCTTGAACAGAAATATCTTTGGTACCGGGGCCTGATTTTCAATCGAACCTCAGCAGACTTAGGGAGATACGAGGACGGAACGAGTCGGCCCGCCTCAACTTGCTAGTCCAAGGACGGGTGTGGAGTGACGATATCCATCTCTGCGCGCGCCCCTTCGCTGCCATTGATCCTTAGCACGTTCGACAGGGCCAGCCCCTCCGGGACGATTTCGTTGCCGGCGACAGCAGTAAACAGCAGCCCAGCCGGGACCACCGACCATCCGCACATGATCTCGTTACGGCCCCACTCTGTCGGAAATCTTTCCCCAGACACTAGGTTTCTGCGGGCAGGGGCTGAGGGTCGCTTGATAGCCCGTCCTCCGCAGGGTTCGCAGCAAATGTTGGGCGCGTTGCCGTTTTGGTTCGAGGAGCGGATTGGCACCCCTATTCTTCAGGACTCATACCGTCGCGTATTTCGAAAAAGAGGAAAAGTTGTCGAGCGCGCTATGATCCACTCCACTTTCGCGATAGACAAGTAGGATCGACGTAAAAAAATGCGCTCGCGAGAGCGTTGCGTTCAGGAGTGAACGGATCTATTTCGATATCGCGCGCACCGCGACAAGGGAACAATCACCTGGTACCGCGTTTTCCACCGGGGTTGTGAGCAAGGCTTGAAAATAAGGTGGAACTGTCATGTGGTCGGCTGAAGAGTTCATCAAGGCCTTACGGAGTTTTGACATCCGCTCGGGATTCATGATGCGGCACATCAAGAGCGTTGATTCCCAGACACACACAATTCTTATGATCCAGGTTGAGAATGAGATTGCCGTCTTCGGAGAAGATAGGCATATTAACCCCAAGCTGTGGCGCGATCACTCCCCGGTTTCCAACCAGCGGTTCGCTCAGAATCGTTTTGCGGACGATCTCACATTCAGCGCCTGGGATTTGAGCAGCAACTGGATCCGGCCCGTTACCGATGCGGGCGCTGCCGAATATCCTCTGCCCGTTTTTCATAATTATGTCGGAGGCAAAGTCGCAGATTGGATGGTGGGCGGCGCTCCTGGCGAGGATGTTGAGACATATTTGCATAATTGCCCAAACATCGCCTTCATCGGCGTCAACTCCTATTTTTGTGCAGAATGGCGGTTAGACAACACATGCGCGCGCGAGTCGCAGGCCACGATTTCAGGACTCAGAGAGCCACTGAACCGTTATCATATTGGACGGAACTTACCGGCGGTCACCGAGATCAACAGCGGCTTGACTGCAGTAACCTCCAGGTTGGCGTACATTGCAATCGGCGAATTTGGTTCGCCGATCTTCGCGCCCTGGGCATTGACTGTTTCCTGTCCGGAACCCTATCAGGCTTACATTCTGCCAAATGGTAACGAAAGGAATGGCGCCCCGGCATTACGCGACGCATATTCCTCGTCAGGAAGGCGTTGCCACAAATTTCCTACTACGCAAGCACGGGAAGGCTCAAAGTGTTTGTCTCCGATTTGCCAGGCCAGCGATTTACCAAGACCGAGGACGTCAACGACTTCAAAGTAACGGTCACGGGGGGAGCAGAATGGCCAAGCCATTGTCGTTCATCCATCCGGTCGTCAATTCCTGGTAACAGGTTATCGTTCCGCTGTGTCGTGGCATGATCCCGCGTTCAGATGGCCGGAGATGAAGAGCATACGGGTTGAGAAAGTCGTTTGGGCAGTGGATCACTGGGCTAGCGACGGAGAACCGACGTATGGAGTCGACCAAAGCAAGAAGATCCTCTACGTAGACCTCGATTCGCCGCAAGCTGTCCTGGTGACTTGGTAAGACGCGCCAGAGTACACTCTCACAGTGAGGTCGCCGACTCTCAAGAGTAAGCACTCATGTATCCTCACGACGAAAATGTTTGACGCAGGTGGGAGCTTGGCTGGTGACCAAGAGAAACTACACTAGCCGACGGAACTAGAAACGGAGAGAGGCTTTGGGCGTCGCAAGGTGCCATGTCGGGAATTTACCCGGCTTCAAGCGGTGGCGACGTCGTCTTCCGCTCTGCTTCCTGTCAACATGAGATTTCGCGAAACGCTACGAAAATGTTCTCCAACGCGACTGCGTTCGAATGCTTGTCCGACAGAGAAAGGCTCCGCTTGGAGAACGGAGTCTGGTGCGGAGCTTTCGGGGGAGTTGCGGAGAGGGCGACCGGGTGCGATTTTTCAGGAGTTATGCCGTCGCGTATTCCGAGAAACAGGAAAAAGTTGTCGAGTGAGCTATAACCTACTCCACTTCATCAGAGGTAAGTAGGGGTACTTCAGCGGCTCCGCCAACCTAATGCCTGAGCGATCAAGCCATAGGGGGACAAAATTATCCCGAACTCCTACCGGAGATTCCTCTGCCACACCTCACCGAGTATGTCAGCTGAGAGATCCAATATCCGCGACCAGAGTCTACGAATGATTTGTACGGCGCTCGGAAGCCAGCAGGCTGTTGATTTTGTGCATACTGCGGTGAGGACGGGCTATGCCGAATACTTCCGTACCGCGATGGAGCGAGTGGACGGAATGCTGGACGAGTCCTTTGGCAAACTAGCCCTGAGCCAGAGTGGTGGCGCCAACCCGGGAAAACTTCTCGAAGCCACATCCTTTATTTTGAAAAACACGTTCAACAAGGGTGACACCTCGTTCTGGTTCAATCAGGCATATCACGAATACAAGACCCACATTAAGCCGGAGACTGATTTCCAGCAATTGAAGCAGCTGATTTCTGGGCGACGTGTGCTTGATTATGGCTGCGGCAGCGGCTACCTGGCTGTCCGGCTTGAACGGGGAGGTTTCGACGTCTTCACCACGGACGTGCTGGATTACCGATACGAGGAGGCAAAACACCTCCCGTTCATTCGAATGAGCTCACCCAGGGATGTCCAGTATCCCGACAACAGCGTTGATACGGCGCTGGTCCAAGCCGTGCTCCACCACATTGAGCCCAACGACTTGCCGGTCGTCATCCAACGGCTGGGAAAGATAGCGAAACATCTGCTCATTAAAGAAGATACCTACGACCTGCCTCCCGATCTGGACGGCCGCGACCGGCTACTCGCGGCTCAGCCCTTACTGAGGGCTTTTGTTGGCCTGCCACGCGATGCACAGTTCCAGGTGCTGATTCTAATCGACTTCTTTGCCAACGCCATTGCTCAGGGTATTCCAGAAATGAACATGCCGTTCGAGTTCAAAACCATCGATGAATGGCGACAGATTCTGACTTCTAATGGGTTCAGCGTGAATAGGACTCAGGTTCTGGGTTTCGAAGCAGGACGGATGCATAAGAGCTGTCATGTGTGGTTACTCTGCGAGCGCATGGCCTAAGAAGAGTGGAGATGCACTCCTGCCAGAGATGTGGGTTCCGGAAATTCTGGCACGCAAATTCCGGAAATTCTGGCACGTTCTGCCTTAGGCATTATCTCCTCCATTTTGAGATGACGCGTGCGGCCCGAGGGCCCATCCAGGTGGATAAAGCGTCCACGCTCGAGGATACGGTCCAGGATGGCAGCCGCTAGGTCTTCATCGTGCAATACTTTTCCCCATTCGCTCAAGGGCTTATTGGTGGTAAAGATCATGGGCCGTTTTCTTAAATGGCGATGATTGACTACATGGAACAGGACATTGGCAGCATCGGGTCCGTAGGTTAAGTAGCCAATTTCGTCGATGACTAAAACATGAGGACGAATGTAGGTCAATAGGGTTTCCTGCAACTGCCCTTGCTTGCTGGCCTGGGAAAGATTCTCGATGAGTTCTGCGGCGTCGGCACAGAGCGTTTCAAAGCCATTCTGGATGGCGCGATAACCGATGGCTACGGCGAGATGAGTTTTTCCGCGACCGGCCTCGCCGTGAAGAATCAACGACCGCCCCTCGGTGACGAAGTCGGGTCCCAAGTAGGAACCGAGCAGAGACTGCCGAAGCGTGGTTTGCAGAGTGAAATCGAACTCATCAATCGTCTTCAAGAAGGGAAACTTCGCCTTGCGGGTAAAGCGCTGGAGCCGGGTTTGTTTGCGATGTGCTACCTCTTCGGCCAGCAAAAGAGCCAAGAAGTCGCGATAACTCCAGTTCTCCTTCTCAGCTCGATCCGCCACGTCTTGGTAAATGCGGCGCGTGTGCGCCAGATTCAGCCGTCGAAACAGGGGCTGCAGTTGCCCTTCCGAGAGCTTCGGAGCTGGGGATGCCGGTAGTGGGTTCTGGTTCTTATTCATCATCGCCGCCTCCCATCGTTCTAGAGTTATCGAGCTGTGGCACCACGTTGGGAAGGAGTTCTTTTCCTCCCCCTCGCCGATTGTTTTGCAGCGGGCGGGAGCGGTCAAGGGTGCGCCGTTTTCTGGCGCGGCGTCAGCGAACCCTTGACGGCGACGACCGCTGCAAACCGGCGCCCCACATAAACCGGGATACGCAGGGCCAGCTCGTGCGGCTGCACTTTCAAAGCCCGCAAGCGCGGCGCTTCTTCCGCCAGACGCACAGCGGGAATGATTCCCGTCGCCCGGCACGGACGTTGCTCGTTGACCTCCCGCTCCCATTCCCGCCGTTGTTGCTCCAGATCTTCCCCATCGTGGAAACGCCGTACTTTGAAAAAGGAAGACTTTACGAAACCCACCAGGTTCTCGACACTTCCTTTTTGCTGGGCGCGATACGGCCAGCACAACTCCACCCCTACGCCCATCTCCAGCGTGGCGTAAGCGAAGACCGAATTCCATTCCGTGACCTCGCCGTTCTTGCGCCACGCCAGCGCGATGGTCTTGGGTCGATCAAACACGCAGAGCAGCGGACGCCCGCCCCAGCTGGCCAGATGCTCGGCCAAGGTTCGCACCAGACTCTCCACCGTTTCGTCCTGGACCAAACTGACGCGCACGTAGCGCGAGTACTTCAGACGCGAGGCGAAGAAATGGATGCGCTGACGGGCACCATTCAGAAACTCCACGTCCACTTGCCCAAAATCGTGCTGACTGAATCTCTCCCGGGAGTCCTTCAAAACGAACCAGCGGCTTGGCCGACTTCGGACGAAGGGAGGCGACCAGCGCGTACAACGCCGTCTTGCCTCCCTGATAGCCGGTTTCCCGCACCCGTCGTAGGATCTCCAGCGAAGGCAGGTCGGACGTCTCCTGTAGAATCCCAACCACTTGTTTCCGGAAGTTCGCCACCCTGCTGGGCCGACCAATCTGTCGTTTAGCTCGCTCCGAGGCCTCATCGACATGCACCACCGGTCCTTCTTCCGCGATGCGATTTACGGAGCGCAACGAAATGCCGCTCAAACGAGCCACCTCCGTCTTGGCGTGACCTGCCTTCAATAAAATCTCGACTTCGTGTCGCTTTAACATACTGAGCATCCTCCTCTCCTCCGCGCCCCCGGCTAGGCCGGAGTACAGGGGAGATTTTTAACGTTTTCGCGGATTCTTAGGCGTGCCAGAATTTCCGGAATGAGGAAGGCCAGAATTTACGGAACCGACAGTCTCAAGGCCCGTTATACCAGCAAGATGTTTCACAGGTATTAAATAATAAGGGTGGATTAATTTCTTATGAAAATTCCAGGGTGTCAGGCTTGAAAACTAGCGCGGACTTGCTTGCAGGTGGAATTGCCGGTTCTGCTGTTCTGGGACGGCAGAACCGCAGCCCACAAAAAAAGGTTCGAAAGCGGTGCAGGCTCACCTCGGAGAATGAAGTGGCTAGCATCCTCCACACGTCGAAGGGTAAAAACGGAAGTGGTAAACCACTGGACTCGGCTGAGATCGTTTGAGAATCGGTCTCAATGTTTTTTCGGCCCACGAGGGCAGCGTAGGTTTCGACGCTGCGCTCTATTGGGAACTAAGATTCCCGATCCCCCAATCAACCACCCCGCACCCGCAGAAGACTGGCTCTTTACGCCTGTCTGGGTCTGGCCAACGACGCTTCCCGCAGCGTCAAACAAAACCCAAGGCTGCTCTGCCCATTGCAGCAGGTCTAAGAGGTTGCAGTCACAAAAACCACCGACGATGTCCAGCAAGTTCGAAGCGACGGCTGGCTCGCTCCCCGGCGCACTGGGCCACTCGCGTGCTTCCGACTTCATAAACTGAAACTTTAGAAACGGCCTCGAAAATCCGCAGCTTGCCTGCACAAAAGCGTCGTAACTGCTTTTGAAAAACGTGGTCTCAACCGCCCGCCAGAGGCGCATCCAGAAACAGGGGGTTTCGGCGAATTCTCGGGCCATAAGTCGTTTGTTTCCGTCGCACGAATTTCACAAATGGGCCTTTCCGGATGGGCCTCTAGGAGACATTTCCTGGAGGGCGCAAACGATGCCAAACCAGGAAGAAGAGCGATGGAAGATCCGGATGAGGACAGCTTGAACTTTCAACAATTTGCTGGCGAACAACTAAGGTCGACTAAGGTCGACAGACGAAGGGGGGTACCTTATGACCTCGAGTTGCCGCGTATCAATCTACTCGCAAGACAGTTTAGGTCTTGGCCATTTGCGGAGGAATATCCTCATCGGTGGAGCACTTCTTAAGGCGAGGAAGGATAGCAACCTTCTCTTGTTCGCTGATTCGCCTGTTGCTCCATTTTTCAAACTGCCGGACCGTATGGACCATATCAAGCTTCCTTCCATCCGCAAGGTTAGTGCAGGCTGTTGGGAAGGAACTCGTCTCCGGATCGATGAGAGAGAGCTCATTAGATTGCGCGCTGAACTGTTATGCGACGGGTTGCTGAATTTCCGACCCGACTTACTTCTGGTCGATCACATGCCAGGAGGCGCCCAGGGCGAACTGGCACCGGCGATCAAGGCTCTAAAGCAAGCGCATCCTAAATGCTGGGTGGTTCTCGGCTTGCGGGACATCCTGGATGCTCCAGAGGTGACTCAGCGCGTCTGGGAATCCGAGGGAGCCTACGAAGCTCTGCGTCGCTACTATGATCGAATCTTGATCTATGGCAGCAAAGAGATGTTTAGTACGTGCTCCACGTATCGCTTGCCCGTGCCACCTTGCGGTACCCATTACTGTGGCTACGTGGTCAAGCAAGATCCTCTCAAACAGGCCAGCGAGATCCGGCAGGCCGTGGGGCTTCCGAAGCGTCGTTTCGTCTTCGTTTCAGCGGGGGGAGGCGGCGACGGGCAGTTGCTCATGCGGAGCTACGTTCAAGCCGTCCGCATCCTAGGTTCTCGCGTCGATTTCGCGACGCTCATGGCAGTGGGAGTGAACGCGCCGCCCGAATTTGACTGCGAGTTGGCCGCCGAGGCCCGAGGTCTGCCGATTCGAATTGTCCCTTATGTGGATGACAGTTCGAGCTGCATCGCTGCAGCCGATCTGGTTGTCTGCATGGCTGGTTACAACACGTTGTCGGAGGTGCTGTACCGGAAGAGGAAGGCCCTTGTCGTGCCTCGCGGGGGACCCAGTGCGGAGCAAAGGACGAGAGCTAGACTACTTGCCCAGCGGCGCCTCATTGATGTGCTCGATCCAGCTGACCTTTCTCCGGAAAAGCTGGCGGAGCGGCTGGTGGAGGACTTGGAGAGGGACGACTACCCACTGCAGGACCGACCTCTTCCGATGGATGGAGCAACGCAAGCTGCCGATCACCTCTTGGAGCTTTTGGGTGCAGGAGTTTATGCACTTTCAGCCTGAACAAGGGCCCAAAAATCGGATTCGTGGTCAGCACTTGGCCACGGGGTCGCATACATTTGTCTTGAGCGAGACCCTCGCTCTGACATCGATGCGGGACAAAAGAGAATAGATTCCAGATTCTTAAGCATCATCCAGGAAGCCTCTGCACGTTTGAAATCGCATTGCGAACGCAAAGGGATCAGACTACCTGATCTGTAAGGTTGGGCTGCAGAGCGTTCAGACGTTCATCAAGCCAGAGGATGCGTTCTCGATCCCAAAGCCGCTTGCTTGTGTTCCCGGCTTACGGCTCCTGCTTCAAGAGAAAAGTCTAAGGCCTGCGGAGCCAAGCAGGTTTTTTTGACAGGCAATAAACGTGACCGCGCCGAAGCATCTGAGCAACGTGCACGTTGGCTGGCAAAATTTCACACAATTGCCCCGCCATCAGGAAGAGTTGTGCAATAGCTCGCGAGCCTGACTGCACGGTTGTCCAAACGCGTAGAAGAGGGAGCCGCCGCGGCGAAGGAACCGAAAGGTGCGCCGGCCATGGCAGCTACAATTGTAATCAGATCATCCTCACCGAAGAGCGGACCATCACGTTCGATTGGGACAGCTATGACGTGGCGGACCCCGGCCGCGGCGTGGCGAGATTTCTCGTCGCCCTTCAGCGGCTTGCGTTCAAATAGCTCGGCTCAATCCGATACTCGATGCCGTTGCAGAAGTATTTCTGAAGACGTTTGAGGCCCTGAGCTCGTTTTAAGGTCGCAGCGAACATCTCGTGATACCGAGCTTTGACTTGCCTAAGACCTTTCAAAATTCAGGCAGAGAGTCTGGTTTGCACTTTCCGCGAGGGAGCTGAGGCGTTGCTCGGCGAAGGGCTTCGTGCCTTAGAACCATGAGAAGGAAACAGCACTATGGGCAAATTGGTCGACACTGTTGCAGATCCAGCTATTCCTACTCTCGCTCGAGCCCTTGATCCGGCTGAGCTGGCTAAGGAGCTGAGTCTGCTTGCGTTCCCCCAGGTGGACGCCTCACAGGGGCTTCATCTCCGCGTGATTCAATGGACGAGAGCGAGCCGGTGCACATTCGAAGTTGCTTTAAGAACTGCCAGCGGGTGGCAAGAGCTGATCGGCAAGGTCTACGCCGAGGACCGCTCAGATATTTATCAAGCCATGGAAGAAATCAGGCGAGCGGGGTTTGACGCTGAGGACGAGTTCGCCATTCCTCGACCCGTAGCGTTCCTAGCGCCATTGCACCTTCTGCTCTACGAAAAAGTTCCCGGCACTCGAGCGAGAGCGCTGATTGTGAATCCGAATGCATCCGATCGTGTGCTGGCAGTTGAGCGCTGCGCGCGTTGGCTGGCACGATTTCAGGCTAGAGCACCCCGTTCGGGGAGAGCCTTCCGCTTGCACGATTATCTAATCTCTCTGGAAGCATGGTGGCGCCGCTTTCTCGATCTTGCCCTGCCGTTTGCCAACAAGGCGAGGCGGCTTTTCGAGCAACTGAATGCCGCAGCACCTGGTCTAAACAGCACCGAAATGTGCGCTGGCCATGGCGACTATACTTGCGCTCAGGTCCTCTTGGTTCAAGGCCGCACAGTTACGATCGATTGGGACACCTTTAACGCGGCAGACCCTAGTCGTGACGTGGCGAGGTTCCTCGTCGATCTTAAGCGGATGGGGCTGAAATACCACGGTTCAATGCACGCCTTTGATTGGGCGGCCGAAGTATTTCTAAAGACATATGCCGCCACAGGCCACTCCTATGTTCCGACGCACCTGGCGTTTCAGGAGGCAGCGATCTGCCTGGAGCGTGCGAAAAGTGATGTTGATAAGCAGGATCGCGGATGCTGCGAGAGGGCCGAAGCGATGTTGGACGAAGGGCTTCGTATTCTGGACCGAGGAACATGCCACTGCTAGCCGCGCTGGCCAGTTTTCTCAAACCCTATCAAGTCTACGTGGCGCTCGCGACTTACGACAGTGAGTCAAGCTGACTCGATCCTGGTGTTCAAAAGAGGAGAGATTGTGGAGAGAGAGGCATGCATGAGGAATTGCTAGTCATCATGGAACGACCGACTCCGAATTCGCAGACCGTGGATTACGCTGTGAATAAGAGTACCAGCAACGCAGAGCCACAAGCGAGTGCATCGCTGTGTCAGCCATCGCACTTGAGGGCGTCGTTGTCGAGCGTGTGCGCGCAGTGGCTCGGCCGCGATGCAAGCTTGCTAGACAGCCATGCCTACCTCCGGCGTCTATTTCCTGGCAAGCGGTGCAGTCTAGAGCTTGAGTTGGTTGTCGGCCGCAACTGTCCCTGTCGAAGGCCACCGATTGCTCGACAAGCTCTACCTAGGGGATATTCCTGTGCCCGCCGCTGCTTGGGACGCACAATCGCAGTCCAGTTACGGGCCAGCCGCTTCGCCACTGCGGAACTCGTAGATGGCAGCGGCATTAAGACGGCGTAGTCCGCGTACATCGCGAGGCCAATCAGAGACTCGCCCCCATGCAACCCGGTTTTTGGAAAACCATGACCTACTAGATATGGACCCATCTCGGTGGAAGAAAGGGCAGAGCAGCATGGGGAACTGCCTCATCGCGATCGACAGGAGGATCGTTGTGAAAGCAAACTTCATGACCAACCGGCAAACTAGCAGCAAATCGGCACCAGGGGCGGATCAGATCCAATCAGCCAAGGGTACCTTGGGGGTGATGATCCCCGGCATGGGGGCAGTTGCCAGTACATTCGTGGCGGGAGTGGAGGCGATCCGCAGGAGGCTTGCGCAACCGATCGGCTCGCTCACGCAGATGGGGACCATCCGGCTGGGTAAGCGCACCGAACGCCGCTCGCCGAAGATCAAAGACTTCGTGCCGCTGGCCGACCTGAATGACTTGGTCTTTATGGGCTGGGACATTTTCACCGACGACCTGTACACCGCAGCTTGTAAGGCCGGCGTGCTCGACCGCGCGCTACTCGACCAGATCAAGCCTTTCCTGCAGTCGGTGAAGCCGCGCAAGGCGGTGTTCGACCGCAACTACGTCCGCAAGCTCGACGGGCCCAATGTGAAAACGGGCAAGAACAAGATGGAGTTGGCGGAGTTGGTGCGCGCCGACATCCGCGAGTTCAAGAAATCGTCTGGTGCCAGCCGCTTCATCATGATCTGGTGCGGCTCCACCGAGATCTTCCTGCGCCCCACCGCGGCGCACGCGTCCGTGAAGGCGTTCGAGAAAGGGCTTGAGCAGAGCGATGAGAACATTGCCCCCTCGATGATCTACGCCTACGCCGCCCTGAGCGAGGGCGTGCCCTTTGCAAACGGCGCGCCCAACCTCACGGTAGACATCCCGGCGATGCTCGAACTGTCGCGGCGGAATGAAGCCGCCATTTGCGGCAAGGATTTTAAGACAGGGCAAACTCTAGTGAAGACCATCCTGGCCCCCGGCTTCAAGGCCCGCATGCTTGGCTTGAGCGGATGGTACTCGACCAACATCCTGGGCAACCGCGACGGCGAAGTGCTCGACGATCCCGACTCCTTCAAGACCAAGCAAAATTCCAAGCTCGGAGTGCTGGAGCACATCCTGCAGCCCCAGATGTACCCCGACCTGTACGGCAAGATCTGCCACAAGGTCCACATTAACTATTACCCGCCACGCGGTGATAACAAGGAGGGCTGGGACAACATTGACATCTTCGGCTGGCTCGGCTATCCAATGCAGATCAAGGTAGATTTTCTGTGCCGCGACTCTATCCTGGCGGCGCCTATCGTGCTTGATTTGGTGCTGTTCCTGGATCTGGCGCAGCGCAGCGCCGACCTGCGAGGGATCGGCATACAGGAATGGCTCAGCTTCTACTTCAAGTCGCCTATGACCGCGTCCGGGTTGTATCCGGAGCACGACCTGTTCATCCAGTCCATGAAGCTGAAGAACACCTTGCGCCACCTTAAGGGCGAAACCCTGATCACTCATCTGGGACTGGAGTATTATGACTAGCGAGTTTGACATGGGCCTGCGGCCCACCCATGGGAATGAAAAACGCACCGCTGAGGTTCAGTGATTTTAAATGAGTTACGTGCGTCTTTCGACGGAGTGGTAACTGAAAAGTGGCTAGGGATGAGTGTGGCACATTAGTTCTGGCCTACTTCTCCCGCTGCTTTGCTCGCGGTGCTCGTGTTCCGCGTTCACTGGCCTAAGCCTCTCCAGTCCTGAAATTGCCCCCTTTCACACTGGTAAACCGGTCCTTCGAAGATCCGAGGATCCCGGGAGTACCAGCCCAGGCAGGTCATTGGATTAGCTTAAATATCATGTGCGGGAGAACCAAAGGACATAGATAGAAAGTCATCGCTTCTCACCCTTTGCTCAACGCAAGCGTAGATTCTGCGCTCGCGAATCTCGACGTAAGAGTGCGGAAGAAATTGATTAAGTCGGAAAACTCGGATGAAGAAATCATGCCGGTCGGAGTAGTCCAAGGGATTACTAAAATCGGAAGTAGTCCAACGTAGATAGCAGACTTAGAGCGAGATGATTACCGCGTTTGTGACGAAGGAGTAGAGCTCCCGTGCTGCAGCCATCTGTCTCTCGGAACATCTCGGACAGCGAGCATATGGATCCAGGGTCTAATCGGAACCCTACGGTCGGATATGTTGTTAACGCCTGGCCGCGGCTTTCACAGACGTTTATCCTGAACGAGGTGGTCGCGGTGGAACGACTGGGGGGCCAGCTGCGGATCTTTTCCCTTAAGGATCCGAAGGACGAGCCTGTCCATGCCAAGGTAGCGCAGGTACGTGCCCGAGTGACCTACCTCTCGATCAGGCGCAACAAGAAGGCCATCTGGCAGGCTAGTATCGGCTTGTTTTTTAGGCGACCCATCCGCTGCTCGCAAACCCTATTCTGGGCAATGCGCTATCGTCGGCGGGGCGTTCTCCGATGCTTCTTCCAGGCGAGTTACCTAGCAGAGATACTTTCCCGGGAACCGTTGACTCATCTGCACGCGCACTTTGCCCACGACCCGGCGCTCGTAGCTATGTTTACTCATCAGCTCACCGGAATTCCCTATACTTTTACGGCTCACGCCAAGGACATTTACGTCAAGACACCGCCTCAGCTTCTGCGGGCTGAGGCCCAGCGGGCTCAGGCGGTGATCACGTGCACCGAGTACAACTGGCGCTATCTGTCGACGCAGATCGGGCCGGCAGCTAATGGCAAACTTCATTGTATTTATCATGGGCTCGATTTCTCCCAATTCAAGTTTTCGTGGCCACGCGCTTCTGATTCCGAGCCACCAGTGATTCTGTCCGTCGCCCGGCTGGCCGAGAAGAAGGGCCTGAACGACCTAATCCTGGCGGCTGACATTCTTCGGCGTCGCGGCCGTTGTTTCCAAGTGGAGATTGTCGGAGACGGCCCTCTCCGGCCGTCTCTCGAAGCCCAGGTTAGCCGCCTCGGTCTGAATGACCGGGTAAAACTGCTGGGCGCCCTCCCCCATGAAAAGCTCTGCCGTGCCTACCAAAGAGTTTGCGTTTTTGCGCTTCCCTGTAAGGTGACCGCCGACGGCGACCGCGACGGCATTCCGAACGTGTTGCTGGAGGCGATGGCTAGTGGGGTGCCCATCGTCTCGACACCAGTTTCGGGCATTCCAGAGCTGATCAACTCAGAAGACGAAGGTCTGCTTGTCCCCCCCAACAGCCCTGCGAGGCTGGCCGACGCGCTGGATAGACTGCTCACCTCGCCTGAACTAAGAGACCGACTAGCCCTCGCCGCCAGGGCCAAGATTGAAACTTGCTTCTCCATCGAACGGAGTTCTGCACAATTGCTGTCTCTTTTCCAGTAGGGAGGATCAGGTGAAGGTTCTTTATCTGTGTAACGACCCGGGCATTAATCTGTCTGGGAAAAGCGGCGGCGCCGTTCATATCCGGTCTTTCGTTCGCGCGCTCGCTGATCTCGGCCACGAAGTCGCTATCGTTATTTGTAGTCTGCCGAGCTGTAGGAAAGCTCTCGAAGCCGATCTGCATGCCACAGTTTGTCCAGCACCCCTCTCTGGCTGGAATCGTGCGCTCGCTCGGGTTCTAAGAACTGCCAACCGTCACAACCCCGATGCAGTTCGAGCCCTACATAACTTGACGTTTTTCAAGGCGGCAATGGGGGTTGCGAAGCAATTGAATCCAGATTTCATTTATGAGCGTTACAGCCTCTGGGCGGTGGCAGGTCTCCAGTTGGCCAAAAAACGCTCGATTCCACTGGTTCTCGAGGTGAACGCGCCGCTCGCTTATGAACAGCAGCACTACCGGGCGGGTGTGACCTGCCCGCCGCTGGCACATTGGGTCGAACATAGGATCTGGCGCAAGGCGCATCTGCTGATTGCAGTCTCGGAATCACTGCGCAGCCAATTGCAAAGGGCGGGAGTGCAGCCTGAGCTTATTCAGGTTCTGCCGAACGCTGTTAATACGGGCTTGTTCCATAAGGACTTAGAGGGATCGATGGTGAGGGAACGGTTTGACCTTGTGGGACGCTTTGTCATCGGCTTTGTTGGCACGTTCAAACGATGGCATGGGGTGGACCTGCTGCTCGCCGCCTTTCAGGATTTGCATCGGATAGATCCCTCGACCCACCTGCTTCTCGTGGGAGACGGTCCCTTGCGGCCACAATTCGAGGAGGAAGTTCGGAACGCGGGGTTAACGCCAGCGGTGACGTTCGCCGGGGGAGTCGCGCACGAAGACGTACCCCAGCATCTGGCCGCGATGGATGTTGCCATTGCACCCTATCCCGCGCTGGACAATTTTTACTACTCTCCGCTAAAGCTCTTCGAATACATGGCTGCGGGTCGACCAGTGGTTGCAAGCCGAGTAGGACAGGTGGCAGAAGTCGTCGTTGATGGCGCTACGGGCCTGTTATTTGAGCCGGGTGACCGCGCGGATCTCGTGGACTGTATCCTCCGGCTACAGCGCGATCGAGCGCTGTGTAACGAACTGGGGAGAAACGCCAGTGCCGCCTGCTCGGCGCGCACCTGGACCCACCATGCGGCTCGGGTGATCGAACGAGTTGAACCACTAGTCAACCGAAATCGTGCGTGGCCGAGGCGGGCAATAGGGTTAAGCAGTCCTTATGCGGAGAATTAGGCCGGGGGAGGAAGTCTTGGAGATCTTTGACCGGAGTGCTAACCGTCATGCGGTATGGAGTACGTCTTTGAGGTTTTTGTTTGAAGGAAGTCGAGCATGAACATCGCCGACGTGCTGTTAGGACGCGCTAAGTTGAAAGGTATCCAGTGGGTGCTGCTCTCCACGACGGCGCGCAAGGCATTAGCGGATCAGCTGAGAGCCCTTCTGCCCCAGGGGGCCTTAGTGGGGCCGCGTCATCTAAGGGAGGTGCGGTTTAAGCCTGGCCGCCGGCTCACCGCATACTACGACGCGCTTGTCTACATCGAGGGCAGCGAGGCTTATCGCGTTCGCCCCATCGCCGTAACCTGGGGGTCGAATACCGACGCAGATCGGCACCAAGAGACAGGTGATCTGGCCAAGGTGCAGGCCGAGGCGGTGCGCCACGGCGTGGCGGCGCCCTTCCTGCAACTGATGGCGGATTGTCCTGAGTGGAGCATGCGGGTCCGGGTGTCGCCGCTGGACGCGCGATTCATCCAGCTTGCGCGCCTGTCAGACCCGCAGCACGTACGCGCTATGCTCGCGGAAGCCCACGCGTCCGGTAATGCCGGATCGGATCGGGGTCGCGTCAGCGATTACACAGTTACAGCAATCATATATCGTCCCGGAAAACGGCACGTGCTGCGCTACGACCCGGTGGATCCGGCGAAGGGAGGGACGGTATTCGCCAAACTGTACATCGGCGGAGAAGAGGCGCGCGTCTATCGCCGCGAAGACGGAGCGCGCGCCTTTCGCGTGGCGCGGGAGGTGGCAGACTGGCTGGCCGAGCGTGGCCAGGGTGTGAACTGCCTGCGGCCGCTAGCCTACGTGGCGGAGGATGCGGTTGTCCTTTACCCGCGAGTTGGCGGCGTGCCGCTGTCTGACTACGCGCGCCGCCCTAACCGCGTCGTCGCACGGTGGTTGCAGCAGGCCGGGGCGGCGCTTTGCACCTTGCATCACCTGCCTGTCGAGCTCGCCGGCCGGCCCGAACCCCACGATTTTGCGGCCGAGATTCGGGACAGCGCCAAGAAGAGCGATCATATCCCCGTGCTGCTGCCGCAGGTGGGACCGGCGATTGAGGCGCTTTTCGACCGCGCGCGAGAATTGCACGAGCGACTGCCCCAGGAGCCGCCGACCTTCACCCACGGGGACCTCAAATCCGAGCACATCTGGGTTGCCGCTGGCGGGCTCACGGTGATGGATTTCGATTGCTCTCGCTTGGCCGACCCGGCGCTCGATGTGGGTCAGTTTCTGGCCGACTGGCAGTTCTGGCAGTCCGCTTATGATCAGGCCAGCGACGACACGTATAAGAGTTTCCTCGCCGGGTACGCCGCCGCTGCCCCGAAAGAGCGCCTGATCCGCGCCCGTCTCTACGAAGCGGTCGAGTTGGTCAAATATGCTGGCCGTCGCCTGCACCCCTTCGAGCACGACTGGGCGACTCGTACGGGGCGGCTGGTTGATCGCGCCTGGGCCGTCATGAACGATCTTCAACGCACCCTCAGTTTGCCTGCCCGCCCACTCTCGGCACAGCGGTCAGGGAACATGTTTCAAAATTCCCCGCGTGCCCAGGCCAGGGGAGGAGACCGCTAATGCGCGAGTGGCTTTACAAGGCTCGACACTTTCTGCCGTTGCTTCTCCCTTACTGGAAACGGCTGTGCGTAGCGGCGTTGGCAATGGTGTTGAACTCCCTGCTTAGCGCATTTCGTCCTTGGCCGGTCAAGGTCGTAATTGATCGTGTGCTCGTGCGTTCCCATACCCATGTCAGCCGCGTGCCTTTCGTACGGGCATGGCTCGACAGTGGGGGATTCACACGCCTGGAAATTCTTTACGGCGCATGCGCTGCGACCATACTCATTGCCCTGCTTACAGGCTTGCTGAGCTATTACTTTACGCACACCATGGGTGTTGTGGGCCAAGACTTTATCTTCGCACTTCGGCGTAATCTGTTTGCCCACATGCAGCGCCTTTCCTTAAGGTTCCATGATCATCAGCGGACCGGAGACCTCATAACGCGACTGACTTCCGACATCCAGGCCATCCAGGACATGATCGCCACTGGTGTTACCACTTTTGGCACTAACAGCTGCCTGCTGATAGGAATGCTCGTCTTGATGTTCTGGTTAAATTGGCAGTTCGCCCTCGTTTCTCTTTCGGTCGCCCCCTTGTTGTTTGGGATCGTCTTCCGCTACAAACGTCGCATCAAGGTTGCTGCTCGCAAGGCGCGCGCCAGCACCGGGCTGCTTGCGTCACTGGCCCAGGAAACCCTTGCTTCCATCCGAATCGTGCAAGGCTTGGCGCAAGAAGACCAACAAGACGAGCGCTTCCAAGAACGAAGCGAGGGTCACCACCAGGCATTCCTGGAAGTGGTGCGCTATCAGGCGCGTGTGGGTCCGCTGGTAGACCTGCTCGCGGCGATGGGCTTGGCCATTGTGATGTGGTATGGGGCCACCCGCGTGCTGGCTGGCCAACTCACGACCGGAGATGTAGTCCTCTTCTTTGCCTACGTCACCAACCTTTACACCCCGATGAAGGGCGTGGCGCGCTCCACTTATGTCTTTAGTAAAGCCAGTGTGGGCGCTGAACGGATTGCTGAGGTCATGAGCATTCGCAGCGAAGTGACGGACCGGGAAGGCGCGCGTCAAGTCTCAAAGCTGAACGGAGGTATCGAGTTCCGGGACGTCTCGTTCGAATACGAGGCCGGTCGGCCTGTGCTCTCGCACATTAACCTTTCTATCGCGCCGGGAGAAAAAGTTGCCATCGTGGGCGGGACAGGTGCCGGCAAGAGCACTCTCGTAGGTCTGCTGCCCCGATTCTATGACCCGACCCACGGCGAGATCCGTATCGATGGCGACGACATCCGCAATTATGGTCTCCAGTCCCTGCGCGATCAGATAAGTCTGGTTTTACAGGACTCGCTGCTCTTCAGTGGCACCATCCGCGAAAACATTGCCTTTGGCTGTCCCAATGCCAGCGATGAGGCGATCGTTGCCGCCGCGGAAACAGCCAATGCCGACGAGTTTATTGCGCGCCTCCCGGAAGGCTACGAGGCTGCGGTGGCGGAGCGAGGTAGCAGCCTCTCCGGCGGACAGAAACAGCGGATCGCCATCGCGCGTGCGATTCTGCGAGACGCGCCCATTTTGGTCCTTGATGAGCCGACGAGCGGCCTGGATGCGGCCGCCGAACAAACCGTTATCGACGCGTTGGAGCGGGCCGCTGCGGGACGCACAACCCTGATCATCGCACATCGCCTGACGACGGTGCGCCTGGCAGACCGCATCATCGTCCTCGACCGGGGTCGGATCGTTGAAGAGGGTACCCACCTTGAACTTTTGGCGCGTGAGGGAAGATACGCTCATTTCTATCATCTGCAAATGACGACCGAAGCAGAAGATACCCTCGTCGTTACTAATAACTCTCCTCTTAGTCTAGCTTAGCTAGTTTCTGCTGCAAAATTCGAATTCCCGCACCAAATCAGGGGTTCCACGCTCTGTAATATTATTTTTTTCTTGATAAGTATATATGGTTTCTGGCATATATACCACCATGCATCCCAAATCCGAGTCTCCCACTGATGTCCAGCGTTGGTTCCAATCCCACTCCGCCACCCTCTGGCCCGCCGCTCTCGGCTCCCTCAGCTTGCGCCGCACTCGTTGCATCCGCAAGAACTGCAGCGCTTGCCAGAGCGGGAAAAAGCATCCCAGCTGGGTCCTGTCCGGCCATCTCCAGGGCAAGCGCTTCTCCCTCTACGTGCCCGAATCGCTCGTCCCGGAAGTGCAGCGTTGCCTGAAAAATGGCCGCGCCCTGCAGGAATTGCTCTATGCCTCGGCCTGGCGCTACGTCCAGGCCTTGAAACAAAGCCACACGCCCCACTCGTCCTAAGCGGGAGGTCCCTGATCTTCATGTCGCGACGAGAGCATGTCCACCAGCCCCACCGCGGTATTTGAGTCGCTGCACATGTTCGTCAAGAGCGCGAGCCATCCGCAT